>Ga0222715_10001651_pt1 | contig 21181 bp, 17 predicted proteins | sample C33_9DmetaG_FD_165056 | JGI IMG/M metagenome (GOLD analysis project Ga0222715, IMG submission 165056) | Estuarine water microbial communities from San Francisco Bay, California, United States - C33_9D | ecosystem: Environmental > Aquatic > Marine > Unclassified | place: USA: California... | reverse complement strand
TCTGCCCGGGGTCGTCCTCGAGCTGCACGACGAGAAGTTCCGTCGCCTCCTCGTTAGTGCCCCGAACGCCGACGACGTCGTACGGCGGGTGATCACCGGTGCCTAGGCCGAGGATTCACCGTTGAGGGGCGAGTTGTGGACGGTTTTTTCGGCAAAAACCGTCCACAACTCGCCACTCAACGACGGAGACCTACTCGAAGCGGGACTGGGTGCGCCACAGGTCGATGCCAGCCTCGACCGCGAACTCGTCGATCGCCGCGACCTCGGTATCGCTGAATTCGGTGTTCTGCACCGCTGCAGCTGTCTCACGCAGTTGTTGCGCGCTGCTCGCTCCCAGCAACGTCGACGTCACGCGGGGATCGCGCAGGGTCCACGCCACCGCCATCTGCGCGAGGGACTGACCACGTTCGGCGGCGATCGCCGCAAGCCCACGCACGCGGGCGAGGTTCTCCTCGTTGGCCATGACCGGATCGAGAGACTTGCCCTGCTCGGCGCGTGATCCCTTGGGCACGCCCTGCGCATAGCGATCGGTCAACATGCCCTGCGCGAGCGGACTGAAGGTGATCATGCCGACACCGAGATCACCGCAGGTGTCGATCAACCCGTCCCCTTCGATCCAGCGGTTGAACATCGAGTACGACGGCTGGTGGATGAGCAGCGGCACACCCATCTCGCCGAGGATGCGCGCGGCCTCGCGGGTGCGAGCGGGCGAGTACGACGAGATGCCGGCGTACAGGGCCTTGCCCGAGTGCACGGCTGTCGCGAGCGCACCCATCGACTCCTCTAGCGGCGTCTCGGGGTCGGGGCGGTGGTGGTAGAAGATGTCGACGTAGTCCAAGCCGAGGCGATTCAGCGACTGATCGAGTGAGGCCAGGATGTACTTGCGGGAGCCAAGGTCGCCGTACGGTCCGGGCCACATGTCCCAGCCTGCCTTGCTGGAGATGACGAGCTCGTCGCGCAGACCGGCGAAGTCCTCAGCCAAGATCCGACCGACATTGACCTCTGCCGAGCCGTAGGGCGGGCCGTAGTTATTGGCGAGATCGAAGTGCGTGATCCCGAGGTCGAATGCCGTGCGCAGGATGTCGCGCTGCGTCTGCAGGGGCGTATCGTCGCCGAAGTTGTGCCAGCAGCCGATCGTCACCGCCGGCAACTTGAGACCGCTGCGCCCGCAGCGGCGATAGGGCATGCGCCCGTCATAACGGTCAGGGTCAGGAGCGTAGACGTCGGCCATGGCCCAAGTCTGCCAGCCGCCCGGCGCGGTGGTGCGGCCAAGGATCGTCCCGGAGGTGATCCGGTCGATTCCCTCGCCCAGCCGGGTTGCGCTGTGTACGCGAAAGCCAGGGTTAGACATTCCCGTAAACCTTGATTTCGCGTACGAATGACAGCGACCTGAGCGAACTGACATGAAGGGCTGACGCCGAACCCGCAGTGCATCCGGAGCCGTCCCCCGACGCGCCATCAGCCCGAAGCGCAGACCGAATCAGCCGACTTCGGCCGCCTTCTCCACGGTCAAGAGCGACACTTCCTCGTTCTCGGCTTCCTCCGCCGCGCGGCCACCTCGTACGCCGAAAAGGCGCTTGGCGACGACCAGCCAGATCACGGCCGCGAGGTTGATGGCGAAGAGGATGACCTTGAAGACCGTGACATGCTCAATGAGTTCGTAGATCTCCAACGGGATGAAGGCCCCGGTCGCGACCACGGATAGGTACTCGCCCCAGCGTTTGGCCATCCACAGTCCCACCGCCTCGGCCCACTTCACCGCGCCGAGCGTGGCGATGATCAGACCAAACATCACGATGGTGTCGGGGCTGATCTCCCCCCAGCGGTCGACCGATCGGGCCAACCACGATCTCTCAATGTTCCACCCGATGGTCTGTGTCACCGGCTCCAGCGCTGGGAATGCCTGCTTCAACGCCGCGATGAATTCCGGCACCCGGGCACGCACCACGATCGCCGTCACGCCAACGATGAGCCACAGCGATCCCTCGACGCCGCGCAGGACCGCGAGGAGTCGCAGGATGATGAGTTGTCGCAGCGCACGACCGCGCGTCGGTAGCCGCCGAGATTGCCCTGAGTGCCTTTCAGTTCGCCATGAACAACAACCAAACCAACCGGGCAGCGCTCCTTGCCTCACTGGTCACCCATGAAGCCGGCTTCGCTCATCCAGCCCATCTCGCCCACGCCGAAACAGGTCTGCTGGCACATGATTTTGCAGCACAACTACTCGGGCAGGAACTCAAACGTGGAAGTCAGTGCCGCGGGGACTTTTCCCTCGTCGATCACTTCGAAATCGCGCCCATGAATCTTGCCGATATTCGCGCAGAGTTCGGGGTCGCTGCACCGGCCAATGCACACGACGGACACCACTGGTGGTAACCGTGGCGCCTTAGTGGTGGTTAGGACCAAAACACCGCAAGGGTCACATTGATGAGGGTCAAACCACCGATCGCTGCCCAGTAACCCACCTGGGGCCCGGTCCTGCGTCGACCCAGGAAGGCCAGCACGGTCACCACCACGGTGATACCCAATTTGGTCGCAAGTTTCCAGGTCAGAACTTCCCCATCACCCACTGCTCCGGATTCGAGCATCCCCTGCATGATGATGCCGGTGACCAGTTGGGTGATGGCGCCATGGAGCATCGCAGGGTTGACGCCCTTCTCACTCGAGCGCATCTGCACGAGGAATCCCCCAAGTAAACTAGCCAAACCCACAAAGTGCAGTACGACAACGGCGTTGTACAAGAAGTCCACGATTTCCACGTTAGCGACAGATCTCGGTTACTTCCACGTCGCCGCCCTCGGTATATCGGGTGCCCGAAGGCCATATTTAAGGGTTTTCCCTTTCACCACCGGGGTCTTGCCTCATCGTCGATCGTTTAGCCTTGACCATCAGTGGACGACCGACAAGACCAGAACACCGAGGATGGGTAGCCGTGGGGCGTGGAATGAAGCTTTGGTCGAGAACCAGCATCGTTGGCATGTCAGCCATTGCCCTGACGGCCGGAATGGTGACGACAGTGGCTCCGGTTTCGGCCGCGCCAGACGCCCAGACAGGGCCCGGTCAACCGGTGGTCGCTTCACCGGCTGCCTCGGGTGCCGCCACGCTGGCCATCTGGCCGATGATCGGCCCCAATGCTCCCCTGATCGGCACCGTCGTGACCGTCCGCGACCGCGGCGGGAAACTTCTCACCTCCGGCACGTCCACGGCTGGTGGCGTGGTGCTCTTGCGCGACGTTAACCTGGGTGCCGACGCCCTCCCCCTGACGATCACGACATCCGGCGGGGAGGCGCGTAATTCCTCCTACACCGGGGCTTTGTCTACGTATGCCTGGCCCGCTACGAGTGGCACAAGCACCATCACCCTCGATCTGGTGACAACTGCGGCTATGCACAAAGCGATCCTCAAACGCAACACTGTCCCGACCCAGCGCAGTTGGCGGGTGGCACAGACGAAGATTCGCAGCGCCATCGGGATTCCCACCGAAGCCCCCGGAGATCTGCTCCGCTATGCGAACTACTTCGTGGGGTTTGATCGCATAGAAGCAGCATCACGCCCCGATCGATCAAAGGCGCCGCGCTCCTTCAACGGCCTGGTTCGCCTGCTGGCCAAGAATGCCGCTGGTGGCCGAGCATTCAATCGCGTCACACCCAAGGGGCCGGTCACCCCGATGGGTTCAGCGCAGTTCAGTGCCACCGCCCAGGCCGCAGCCGTGTGCCAAGGCAACCTGCCCAACTCATCTGGCTCAGGTGGGCAATCCACGGAGATAATTGAGCAGGTTGCAGTCGTTTCTGCTGGCACCCTGCTTGAGGTCGCCGGTATTCCCTCGACTCTTGCGGCCGGCTTGCCCGGCATGCTTTTCGGTGGCCTGTCGAGTTCAGGCACATCGCCGGAACTGCAAGCTATTGAGGCAGTGTCCCAACAGTTGGAGTGCATCAGCGCACAAATCAACGCACTACAAACATCTGTCGCACTGCAAGCTGCCGAATCCTGTGAATCAGCGGTGTCTACCGCCTATAACCGCTACCAGAATGTAGTGGCCGATGCCCAACCGCTCACCGTCACCGGAATCAGCGGGGAAGCGCAAGCAAAAACCATTACCCTGCCTGGAACCATAGGCTACGGAAATATTCTCCAAAGCCAAACCGTCGTCACCGGCGAAGGTGTCGGTCTGCAGTCCATCGATGCGGCGGACGCGATCGGGACGGCAGGTGTGCGCAGCATCACCATCTCGGTTCCCAATGAAAATATCAAGATCGGCATGACAGTCACGGGCACCGGCATCGGCGGCACCGATGACGCACCTGTCACCATCTCCAGCATCGTGGCCGATGGCCTGGGCAACACCGTGCTGAATCTCACTGCTCCCAACACCGCAGCCGTGTCTGGCGTCACGATCAGCGCACCGGTTCGCGTCACGAACAAGTACGAGAGCAAAGGAAACACCGTGCTTGAGCTCACGACCGGGAATGTGGAGCCTCTGGACTCCATCGACTCCACTCTCACCTTCACGAACCCGCTGGACTACGACAACACCGCACTGACGGAGCTCATGGGCAATATTGACAAGATCACGTGCAATAACATCATCAGCAAGAGCATCTTTGAATCTGCTACCGGCACGAGCGCACCCAGCGTGTACAACAACCTGGTGGCCGACGGCATCGATAATGGAACGCACATGGGGCAGGGCAATGCGCAGGCAATACAGCAGTTCCTCGGCGCCTGGTCGACGGTGATGTATCAGCAAATGGCCTTGGAAAGTGAGCGCTACAACTACCTCGGCGACACCGCAACCCGCATCAACACCATGGGCATTGACGAGGTCACCGGCAAGTGCGAAACCGGTGCTACCTGGCTGGATGCGACCTACTGTGTCTACCTCAGCAACTTCACCCAGGCAACCCCACCGGACTTGTACAGCAATGAGTTGGGGCTCATGCACAGCGCCGGCAACGGATCGGCGATCATCGCGGCCCCCTTGGGACACATGCTGCCGGGAATGAATCCTGATTTGAACAACTGCCGACTCGACAAACTCAGTGACATGAAGGAGGGTTACGCCACTGCGGGCTTACCGGTCTACTGGTATTTCTGCCAAAAAAAGGACAACGACAAAAGCGTCACCATCAGCGGGTTCGTGGACAAGCAAGAGGACTTCAAGAGTGCAGCCCAGAAGATTGGGTTGTATGCCAACTCTGACAATTCGGCCGTATCCACCTTCTACGCTCCGCGAGTTCGACATGGCGATTACCCGACCGGTGACGACATCAAACCCATCGGTGACGCCGGCAAATCAGCCTTGCGGGCCCTGGCTGCCCAGGAAGGCCTCGTCATCCCAAACAGCGCAGACAGCGACAGCGGCACACGGTTCTACGGTCCAAAGCAGACCTCGAGCCCTACGGCCACGTGGAAAGACTCCAGCCAAACCTGGCCGGGCGACCCATATACGCTCGTGGACTTCAAGGCCTATCTCGGTTCGTCCAGCTCATACCAGGTATACGACAAGAATGACCTCCCGGACCTTTACATCAACAACGTCTTCGTAGCTGACAAACTGGGCTGTCCCTGCATGATGCAGATCCTCACACGCCCGTGGTGGCCCCAGGCCGTGTCGGGAGGCATCAGCGCTTGGACCGCCACCACCGTGAAGCCGCTGAACCCCAGCGCAGCGGGGTTCTAGGCCACCGGGTACTGGGCCGCGGCGCTACTCCCACTCGATCGTGCCGGGTGGTTTGCTGGTGATGTCCAGCACCACTCGGTTCACCTCGGGCACCTCATTGGTGATGCGCGTAGAGATTGTGGCCAGGGTGTCATAGGGCAGGCGTGACCAATCTGCGGTCATCGCGTCTTCGCTAGACACCGGACGCAGCACAATCGGATGCCCGTAGGTGCGTCCATCCCCTTGCACGCCAACCGATCTCACATCCGCTAGGAGCACCACCGGACACTGCCACACCTCACGGTCCACACCGGCAGCAGTGAGCTCGGCACGTGCGATGGCATCGGCAGCCCGAAGAATGCGCAACCGGTGTGCGTCAACGGCTCCAACGATCCGGATGCCTAGGCCCGGCCCTGGAAATGGATGGCGCCACACGATCTCAGCGGGTACCCCGAGCTCTACGCCAACGTGGCGAACTTCGTCCTTAAAGAGCGTTCGCAACGGTTCGACAAGTGCAAAGTCCAAGTCATCTGGCAGGCCTCCGACGTTGTGGTGACTCTTGATATTCGCGGTGCCCGATCCTCCACCGGACTCCACAACATCGGGATATAGCGTGCCCTGCACCAAGAATTCAACGCTGGCGCCGCTTGAGCCCGCTTCCTGCACAATGTCTCGAGCCGCCTGCTCGAACACTCGAATAAATTCGCGACCGATGATTTTTCGCTTGGCCTCCGGGTCAGTCACTCCCGCTAATGCCGCAAGGAATCTGTCGGCAGCGTCAACGACCACGAGCCGGACATCAGTAGCGGCCACGAAGTCGCGCTCTACCTGCTCCGCCTCGCCTTCGCGAAGTAACCCATGGTCGACGAACACGCAGGTGAGTTGCTTACCGATCGCCCGCTGCACCAGCGCTGCCGCCACCGCCGAATCAACCCCTCCAGAGAGGCCACAGATCGCCAGTCCATCGCCAATCTGCGCGCGGATGGCAGCAACCTGCTCATCGATGACGCCCGCCATCGTCCAGGTGGGGTCAAGGCCCGCGATGTCGTACAGGAAGCGTTCGAGAATCCTTTGGCCGAACTGAGAGTGCACAACCTCCGGATGAAACTGCACGCCGGCCAACTGCCGCTGTCGGTCTTCAAACGCAGCGACCGGAGCCCCTGCGCTGGATGCGGTTACGGTGAAACCCGGCGGTGCCTCGGTAACCGAGTCTCCATCACTTTTCGTGATGCGGTGCGACGCTGCGAGGACGTACCTAGAATCTCGCCGAACTCGAGTCGGTAGCGACCAAGTATGCTGGTGAGCGCCAGAGCGACGAGCTGCTCAACCACTGCACCGAGCACAGCATCGGCTTCATCCCGTGGTTCCCGCTCGGGCGGGGTGATCTCACCGCAGCCGACGGTCCGCTGGCCGCCATCGCGCAGCGACACGGGTGTACGCCGTCGCGGGTCGCCCTGGCCTGGCTGCTGCAGCGCTCACCGGTGGTGCTCCCAATCCCGGGAACCGGATCACCCGAACACCTGCGCGAGAACTGCGCCGCCGCCGAGGTCCACCTCGATGCCGCCGCGATGGCCGAGCTCGCCCAACCGGTCTGACCCCACACGTTGAGTGGCGAGTTGTGGATGGTTTTCCTCCGGAAAACCATCCACAACTCGCCACTCAACAAGGGGTAGGGGTGCTAGCCCCGCCAGCTCACTCCCGAACCAAGGTCGAGCACGTAGGCCGCCGACACTGGCACCTCATCGGGCAGCGTGATGAGGACGTCACCGTCCTGCTCACCCAACCCCACGGCAGCGTCGACACCGAGGAGCCGCACCGACGACACGCTGCGACCATCGACACCCCGCAGCGTGAAGCTGCGCGCGCCGGGCAGATCCAGCAACGTCGCAAACAGGCGCCCCGCACCAACGGTGAAGCGCACATCGGTCGCTTCCGACGTCGTCGTCGACGCCACCTGCCATGGGCGCGTGCCGTAAATCGCCGCACCGTTGACTGCCATCCACTCACCAAGTCCATGCAGCGGCACCTGTTGTTGCGCAGGGATCCGCCCCCGCTCGTCCGGACCAATACCGATGAGGAGGTTGCCATTCTTCGACACGACATCGACGAGCATCCGCACCAGTTCGGTCGTCGTCACAATGTCCTGCGGCCGCTCATTGCGATTGGCACCGAAGGAGTGGCCGACACCCCGGGTGGCCTCCCACTTCTTATCCTGGATCTCGTCGAAGACGGCGTACTCCGGCGTGCGGAAGTCGTACCAGTTTGCCCCGGGGAAGGTGAGTTGCTTGTCCTTGTCAGGGATGTGCTTCCACAGCACCTGGATGAGGTCGCCGGCTGCGCGGGCGAGAGAGTCGGTCACGATGTTCCGCCGACCACTGGGCTGGATCCAACGATCGTTGATCACGCCGTCGGGCACGGTGTTGTAGTAGTAGGCAAAGAGCGCCGCAAGGTCCCCGCCCGGCGGCCAGGCGACGTCATTCCACAGGACGTCGGGCCGATAGCGATCGACGATCTCATGCACGTGCGCGGTCGCGTAGTCCTGGTACTCCGGGGTTGCGGGCACGGCGAGCATCGCATCAGCCGCCTTGCGCAGCACCGCATCGTTGAATGGCCAGTCATAGCCGCCGGAGTAGTAGAGCCCCATGCGCATGCCATGCGCACGTACGGCGGCCGTCATGTCCCCGACGAGGTCACGTTCAGCGTGGTAGTAGCCCTTGTTGGGGTTGGGAATGGAGGATGGCCACAGCGTGAATCCCTCGTGGTGCTTCGTCGTGAGCACGACGTAACGCGCGCCAGCCATGCGACATAACTCGGCCACCTCGTCAAGGTCTGCTGCCGATGATCCAGCGTTGAAGGCGGGGATGAAGTCGTCGTAGGCGAAGTCCGGGCCGTAGGTCTCGCGGTGGTGCTGCTGCGTGGGGCTGCCGTCGATTTGCATCGTGTTGCGGTACCACTCGGCGTACGGGTTGTTGCGGAGCATTCCCTCCGGGCCCTCGTTCTTGAGCAGCTCCTGGATGTCGCCCACCTGGGGTGCCCAGCCCGGCACCGAGTAGACCCCCCAGTGCAAGAAGACGCCCAGCTTGGCGTCGTCGTACCAGTCGGGCAGCGGGTGGGTGCTTACGGAATCCCAGGTCGGCTCGTAGGTCGGCTCATCGGACACGGCGCCTCCTTCTTCAACGCGCACGCTATGCCACGATGGCGGCATGTCGGTATCACTCGAGGGAAATCCCGGCTGTTCGGCGCTCGGTCACCTGTATCGACCCGAAGGCGATCGCCGGGTCTGCATCACCTGCGGACACGTGGAGCAGCCGCTGTCCGCGAGCGTCGACGAAGACGAAAGGGCGGAGGACGCTACCGACGCGACGGGTCCTTCGGCTTCTTCGGAGTCGTGACCGCCTTCACCGCTGACCAGGGACTGCGTTCACCCGAACCGACTGCCGCCACGCGTGCTCGATAGGTCGTGCCGTCGCTGGCGCGCAAGGTGTAGGTCCGATCGTCGGCACCGAGCGTCGCGCGTGTCTTCCACGCTTGCTTGCCCCTGCGCACTTGTACGACGTAGCCGGTGACGCCGGCAGCGTCAGCGGGAGCCTTCCATCGCACCGTGACGGTAGGTCCACCCTTGACGCGCAACTTCTGCACGCTGGGGATGCCCAGGGGCACGTCCCGGTACGACGTCACCACGACATCACCGCGACCGGCGCCGCCCACCGCGCGTTGCCACAGCAACGTTGGGATGGCGGTCGACACCACGCCACCCGCGCGGGCACCGGTCTGCTCGGATCCGTTCATCCACTTGCCGTCAATGCGCTGTGCCACCTGTAGCACGACCGTGGCGCCGGGGTCGGCGGACATCCACGCCATAAGCGGTTGGCCGCTGCCATCCATCGCGAGTGAGGTCGAGTTGGCGATGAGGCCAGGAGTCGCCAGGGTGTCGTCGATGGTCCGCGCACCACGACCCCACACGCGTGACTCTTGATCGGTTGAGGGGCCGGCGATCCACACGGTGCCGTCACGCCAGGCGGCGACAGGCCGCGCGGAATTGGCCAGGCCGGACTGCAGGTCCGTGACGGGGCCGACAGTGGCTTGCGATGTGAGGGCATAGCGCCAGGTGCGCGTGCCGGTCGCAGCGTCGAAGGCACCCCAGACGAGCGCGCCCGTGGAGCCCACGGCATCACCGGTCACGCCGAGAAGGGGTGGTGAGGCCACCGGCATGCGCGTGTCCAGAACCGTGACGGCCGACCATTGACTCGACGCGGGATCAAGGAAGGCGACCAATGCCTCACCCCCCGGATCCTGGGTCCAGGTGACGCCGAGATGTGCGCCACTGGTGAAGGCGTGGGCGGTTCCCGGACTGCTGCTGATCTGCGGCGGGTCCACCTGTCGGCTCCACGTCGATCCGTCGAAGACGTGCGCGCTGATCTGCCGGGGTCGCGTGGCATCAAGCAGACTGCCCGTGCTCGCCACGATGCAGGGCACGTCGCCGACCATCGTCAACGACAGCCCGACCTCGGATACCGAGGTCGAGCGAGCATCCGCGACCACATCGATGGGATCACCCCAGTCACCGTCATAACTCGCTGATCTCACCGCGGTGGTCCTGTCGCGGCTTTCAACCCAGGCCAGCACCACCTCACCGGCGCCGCCCACAGCTCCCACGAGCCGCGCCTGCCCATCAATGCGAGCCACGCGGACGGGATTACTCCAGTCGCCCGTGGGCGTCGATCGGCGGGCGAGGATCTCGCCCTCGGCCACCCACGCCAGGGTCTGCACACCGTCACCGTCCAGGAGCACCTGCGAGTCCGGTACGCCGATCTGTGCGGTGCGGCCAGCGTCGTAGGTCGTCCAGCGCAGGAGTGCACTCGCTGAAGGCGCTCCCATCACACTGGTGAGCAACGCGATCAGCGTGCCGCTGATGACCACGGCGACAGTGGCGCGACGCGTCCGACCGCTGGCTCGCATCGCACCTCCTTGAGCTTGCATGTCAGATGATCGCTTCACTCTAGGCCGGTGTAGGCGCTGACTCACCTCGGCGCCGGAGAGCGGTCCTCAGGACGACTGGCCGGTGAGGTGGTCGAAGACCAGACTCGTCTGCGTTGTCTCAATCTCCGGACTCGCGGACAGTCGATCGGCCACGAAGACGCGCAGACCCTCGGTGTCCGCGGCGACGACGTGGATGAGGAAGTCGAAGGCACCGGTGATGAAGTAGACGCTTTGTACGCCGGGTTCGCGGGAGAGCCGCCGCGCGAGTTCCGGCAGGTCACCGCGTGCATGAGGTCGAATGCGCACGGAGATGAGTGCCTGCAGATCGGCGCCCATCTTGGCGTGGTCAACATCAGCGCGGAACCCGCGGATAACGCCCCGTTCGATCAGGCTTCGGGTGCGAGTCAGGCAGGTGGAGGCAGCGATGCCGAGTCGCTCGGCCAACAGATTGTTGGGCAGCCGCCCGTCGTGCACCAGCTCGGCGACAATCCGTCGATCCAGGGAGTCCAGGGGAGCGCCGGCGTGGCTCCGAACCTGATTCGGAGGGGCCGCCTTCCCAGGCGGGTTGATCGAATCCTCAACCGGCATACATCCAATCTAGCGAATTCGCTGCGACATCTATTCACCTCGCAACGAATCTGCGCCATCCTGCGGCCAACGCGGCACGGAGCCGCCCGAAGGAGTGACCATGAAGGTCGGCGTCCCCAGTGAGTTGAAGAACCATGAGTACCGGGTGGCCATCACACCCGCGGGCGTCTTCGAATTCGTCAGCAACGGTCACGAGGTCTTCATCGAGGCCGGTGCGGGCCTCGGCTCCTCCATCACCGACGCGGAGTTCACGCGAGCCGGCGCCACGATCCTGCCCACCGCTGACGATGTCTGGGCCACCGGCGACCTCATCTTGAAGGTCAAGGAGCCCGTTGCCGCGGAGTACCACCGCATGCGCGATGGTCAGGTCCTCTTCACCTACCTCCATCTCGCCGCATCACGTGAGTGCACCGACGCGCTGCTTGAGCGCAAGGTCACGGCGATCGCCTATGAGACGGTCGAGTTGCTGGATCGCTCCCTACCGCTCCTCGCACCGATGAGCGAAGTGGCGGGTCGGCTCGCACCCCAGGTTGGTGCCCAGGCTCTTATGCGTGCCAACGGCGGTCGCGGGGTCCTGCTGGGTGGGGTGCCTGGCGTGCAGGCGGCCAAGGTTGTCGTGCTCGGAGCCGGCGTGGCAGGCCAAAACGCCGTCACGATTGCCGCGGGCATGCAGGCAGATGTCACCGTGATGGACATCAACGTCGCTCGCCTGCGCGTGCTCGACGATCTCTACGAGGGTCACGTGCAGACCATCACCTCGAACAGATACGAGGTGGAGGCTGCGGTGCTCGAAGCCGACCTCGTGATCGGTGCTGTGCTCATCCACGGGGCCAAGGCGCCGAAGCTCGTGTCGAATGAACTCGTCTCGCGTATGAAGCCGGGCTCGGTCCTCGTGGACATCGCCATTGATCAGGGTGGCTGCTTTGAAGATTCGCGGCCGACCACGCACGACGATCCGACGTACCGGGTGCACGATTCGATCTTCTATTGCGTCGCGAACATGCCCGGTGCGGTGGCCAACACTTCGACGAAGGCACTCACGAATGTCACGCTGCCCTACGCCGTCGCTCTTGCCAACAAGGGCTGGCGCCAGGCCTGCTTGGATGACGCTTCCCTGGGGCTCGGCCTGAACACACATGACGGAGCAATCGCCTACGGTGCGGTCGCGGAAACCTTTACCGACCTACCGAGCGTCGACCTGGCCCGCATCCTGACCTGACGGACGGTCATTCGTGAGCGTCCCGCAAGGTTTCAGGAGTCGCTTGGCGCGAGAGACTTCTGGAGCCAGCCGGTGGCAACCTGGTGCTGGTCTACAAGGAACTGAAGATGAAGAAGGTCCGCTAACCCAAGAGGTCTACCCTCATCCCGTGGACTCGGCCGGGGCGATGCTGTCGGGCATCCTCACCGTGATGGCCGTAATCGTGATGATCGCCTTCGCCGCGGGTTTCATCGTCTACAGCAGGTCACTCCGGCGCTCGCGCAGCGCTCAGGTGAACCCGGAGATCTTGGACGATGGAGTTCACCTCACTGATCCGGAGCAGCGAGCCACCTGGTTGGCCTCCGGCAAGGCGGGCTCTACCGTCCAGCAGCGGCTGCGCAACCTCGATGCGCTGAGAGCCGACGGGCTAATCAGCGAGGAGGAGTGGGCGTTGACCCGAATGGACATTCTCAAAGACCTCTGACACCCCTCACCTTCTTCGAACTTTCCGCCATTTTGTGGGTGATATACGCGCGGTAACTGCCGGGAAAGTGAGAGAAGTGCCAGGATCACCGGATGGGCTTTGACCAACTTCTCCGTGACCGCGTCGTTCTCGTCAGTGGTGGGACCCAAGGCGTTGGCGGCGCCACCGCTGTCGCCGCCGCCCGGGCTGGGGCGTCCGCCGTCGTCATCACCGGCCGGCGGCCCGAACGGGCCGAGGGCACGCTGGCGCGAATCCGCGAGGCCGGGACCACGGCTGACTTCCTCCAGGTCGACCTCACCGACACCCAGTCAGCAATCGACTCGGTCGAGGAGACGATCCGCCGTTACGGCCGGATCGACTGCCTGGTCAACAACGCAGGCTTCGTCGAACGCGGGACTCTGCTCGAGACGACTCCGGAGTTCTTCGACAAGCACATCAACATCAACCTCAAGTCGCCCTTCTTCGCGATGCAGGCGGCCGTGAAGGACATGCTCTCCCGCGGTGAGGGCGGCAGCATCCTCAACGTGCTCTCGATTTCGATGCACGTCGGTCAGGTATTCCTCGCGCCGTACGTCGCGAGCAAGGGTGGACTTGCCCACGTCACCAAGAACGCCGCACACGCTCACCGCTTCGACCGCATCCGCATCAATGGCGTCAACATCGGCTGGACCCTCACTGAGGGTGAGGACGCGATCCAGCGGGCGGCACACGATGCGACCGACGGATGGGAGGAGCGCGCCTCCGCCCAACTTCCCATGGGCAAGCTCGGTCAGCCCGATGAGATCGCCGACTTCTTCGTCTTCTTGCTCTCCGAACGCTCGGGTGTCGTCACCGGATCCATCATCGACTGGGATCAGAACGTGATCGGCGCGCTGGACTAGGAGCCCTCCGCGCGCACGATCCACACCTTGCGCAGGGCTTCAGTGATCACCCAGGTGGTTTCGTCCTCCGGATGCAGGATGCCGACCACCCCCGGGGCCAGATCGATGACATTCCCGTGTTGATCGGTGACCGTCCCGCACCCCTCAATCACCACGAAGATCTCGTCATCACCCGTATCGGTCGATGTCCCGACGGTGTGTTCCCAGACGCCCACATCCATGCCGCTGATGGAATCCATCTCCGCAATGCCGGTGCGAACTCCGGGAGTGACGACCTTGTCAATCGGTAGGTCGGTCCATGTCATCGAAACGTCGCGAGGCTGGAAGGAACGGATCATTCCTTCACTCTAGGCCTGGATTCGACATGCCCGCCGACGTACCGTGATGAAGTGAAGCCCACTTCCGCAACCGCCCTGCTCCTCGGCACGGTCCTGGCCGTCAGCGCGATTCCTGCCGCAGCGCACGGTGCCCACGCCGAGTCACGCGCGACCATCGCGAGCCTGCAGCCCGCGAGCGTCGGGGCCAACGCGAGCACGACGATCCTCATCACCGGAAGCGGTTTTGCCACCGGCCTGACAGTCAGCATCAGTGGGTGCCCGGTCACCAACCCCGGAGCGACGTACCCGGTGCCCTTCCCGAGTCCTGGCCCCGGTCAGTCGGCCGGATCGGTGCAGATCATCGACTCCACGCGCATCCTGCTGACAACCCCGAGCCTCATCCCGCCGGGCGTCTGCGACGTCACGGTCGGCGGCACGACGCTCAACAATGCCCTCACTTTCACCGCCGCACCTGAGCGACTCACCCTCGAAATCCGCAACAACTCGGGTCGCGACGACAGTGACGTGTGGGTCTCCCTCGGCTACAACTGCCCCCTCGCCGCCCCGTCGCCCCCGTACCCGCCGGGGACCGACGGGTGCGAGCCGGACGGCACCATCAACCCCGACTACTCCTGGCCGGCCACGTCGTCCGGCGACAATCCCAACCGCTACTGGTACGAGGTCTACGCCGGGAGCAAGCCGCTGCCAGCCTTCACGGGGGTTCGCTACTCCGACCTGCCCGGCACACCGGGCAACCGAGAGATCTCGGTCGCCAACGTCACCTCGGGGGTCGTCTACGTGTCGTACGGCGAGCCCGTTAACACGGGACCCACCGAGGCAGGACGAGCTCCCTCCTACCTCACATCATCGACACGTTTCGACGTCTTCGAGATGACCTTCCATGGCAGCGGCACGAGCGCGGGGGATCCGGGCTCTGGCACGTGGGCGAACCAGATTTACGCCAACGTCACCGCCGTCTCGGGCCTCAGCATCCTCATGAACATGAGCGGTTGGGACAACTCCTATGGCCGCAACGGACCCGCACCACAGCGCGTCGGGTCGGGCATTCGCTGGCTGAGTGGCCTCGGCATCTACGACGTCTACGAGGGTCTCGCGGCCGCCGGCGCTGATGTCGACGACTCCCGCGTGGTCGTCACCACCGACGGCAAACGCGCGACAGCCGACAACTTCCTCCGTTTCGTGTCACCGAGCACCAATGAGGGGTCGGGGTACGCCGACCTCGCGGGCAACACCAGCGCTTACCTCCCCTGGGTCGCGGCACAGAACAAGGCCATGACGATCATCGGTCTCTACACCGGAGCGGGCGCGGGCTCGGGGAGTTGGTACTGCTATCGATCCACCGGCTTCTCCACCACGTCACCCACCAAACTCACCGGCGCCTACGGTTTCAGTTCGCTCGCCGCTGCCCAAAGTGCCGCACAGCAGAACTGCAGCGGTGGCACCCCTGGTGCTGACATCACCACCGCGACCAGCGCGACGTCCGGCATACCCGGTCCGGTCACGTCAGCGTCCGTCTACCTGCAGGACAACCGCTACCTTCAGGGTGGTGCGGTCGCTGCTGGAAACGACCTCTACAACGCCATCTATCGCGACTTCATCGTCTCCTTCGCCTACGGCTACTGGGGTTCGGCGGGTTGGTCCACGAGTGCGTGGCTCAACCAAGGCACGCCGACACCGGCGTTCAGTTCCGCATGGCCGGGACTGACCAATCCGAAGACGTACCCACGCTGGAACGCCTACGCCGAAGCGATCTGGCAGGTCGGCAATGCCTATGGCATGCCCTACAGCGACACCTTCGAGAACGCCGGCAAAGGCAATCCCCTGGTCTCTGGGAGCAACATCTACGCATTGCGCGTCACCCTTCGACCTGACGGTGACTGGGGGGCCGATGCCGCGCTCCTGCCGGCCATGCAACTCATCGCCGTACGCAAGGGTCAGCGCTTTGCGAGCCAGGTGCTCGTTCCCGAGGGAATGGGATCGAGCGTCACCTACCGGGTCACTCCCTCACTGCCGACAACCAAGGCGAAGGCCGTTAACGGGATCTGGTTCAACCGCACGGCCGGCGTCATCAAGGGCACACCGAGCAAGGTGATGAAGTCGACGGCGTACGTCATCACTGCCAGAGACAGCGACGGCATGACCGCGTCAGCGAAGGTGCGGCTACGCGTGACGCGCTAAGGGCTTTGGGCCCGCACCTCGGGTCATATCCGCTCCAGGATGGGCGAAATGGGCGATTGAGTGGGCAGGATCTCGTCCAGTGGCCTGCGTCCGACGAAGGTGTGACGAAGTCGGGCCTTTCGACTGGTTCGTCAAAGTCCCTCGGGCGTGATAATCAACTGTGATCGAAGGGACCCGCGAGCCGAAGGCGCGCGCGATGGATCGGGAGCGAGCACCCCGGTCCTTCGTCGCCATCACGCTCATCGTGGGCGCGGCGTATGCGTCGCTCGGGCTCCTCGCTCTCTGGCTGGGCCAGATGATCGGCCTCGCCTCTCCTATCTGGCCCGCGGCCGGTGTTGCCTTCGCCGCGGCCGTCGTATGGCGCTGGCGCGCGCTGCCAGGTGTTGCACTCGGTTCCATTGCGGTCAACTCCGTATGGCTGTGGAACGTCGGGGAGTCGGCCAACATAGTCGTGCCCACGGCACTCGCCATCGGTCTTGGCGCCACACTCCAGGCAGCACTCGGCGCGCTGCTCGTGCGGCGCTTCGTCGGGACCAAGCTCTACCTCGACATGCCGCGACCGATCATGCTCACCCTCCTGCTCGCGGGACCGGTCGCATGTCTGGTCGGCCCCACCATCGGCGTCGGGACCCAGCTGGCCACCGGGGTCCTCGGCACTAGTGGCATCGTCGTGGGCTGGCTCACCTGGTGGGTGGGAGATGCCATCGGCGTGATTGTCTTCGCTCCTATCGTGCTTATGCTCATCCCCTCGCAAAACCGGTTCTGGGATGGCCGTCGCTGGGCCGTTGCGATCCCCTCACTTCTCATCATGGGTGCGCTCATGACGGTGATCCTGCAGAACGCGGCATTCGAGCGAGAGCGCATCAACACCGCGGTGCAGCAACTCGGTGATGACGCGACCGCCGATCTGATCAGCAATCTCGACCGTCACCAGGAATCCCTAGAGGGCCTCCGGGGACTTGTCGACGCCTCTGACGAGGTAACCGCGCGGGAGTTCGCCACCTACACGGACGACATTCTGCTGCGCTCCCCCAATCTTCAAGCCCTCTCTTGGAATCCCCTCATTAGCGAAGCTGACCTGGCCGCCTTCGAGGCATACCAGCGCGCCCAGCCGGGACTCAAGGACTACACGGTCACCGAGCGAGATGAAGATGGCAATCTCCGTCCGGTGACACCGCGACCCGAGTACGTCGCTGTCGCCTACATCGAGCCGCTGGCCGACAACCGAAGCGCACTGGGATTCGATATCTACTCCAACCCGGCGCGTGCCGTGGCAATCGAGACCGCGCGTGACAGCGGGGAGGCCATCGGCACAGCCCCCATCGATCTTGTCCAGGAGTCCAGCAGCCAAAAGGGCATGCTCGTGCTCCTGCCCGTCTACGAGGGCGGGAGCGTCCCAGAGGACGCAATACTGCGCCGAGAGTCACTGCGTGGTTTCGCCGTTGGCGTCTACCGACTCGGTGACCTACTCGCAGAGACGTACGCCGATCCTCGCTGGGACGACGTCGCCTTGACCTTGATCGATACCACCGACCAGGCGGATCCCGTCACGATCGCCGACATGCCGTCGCGTAATGCGGCCGATGTTGACGTCGTCAGCTCATCCCCTGTCGCTACCACCCGCCCCATCGATGTTTTCGGCCGCAGCTGGGAACTCACCGTTCAGCCGACCAATCGGGCCTTTGGGGGCAGTTCAACCACGCTCACCGTGACCCTGCTGCTGTCGTCAGTAGCGGTTGCCTACCTTCTCGAGGTATTGCTACTCCTGCTGTCCGGTATGGCGGCTCGCTCCCGCCGAGAGGCCGAGGCCAATTCGTACGAGGCGTCCCACGATCCGCTCACCGGTCTGCTTAACCGTCGGGCATTCGTCCGCCAGTTCGAGAAGGTCCTTGATGAACGGTCCGTCGCGGTGCACGACGCGCTCCTCTTCTGCGACCTCGATGGGTTCAAGCACGTCAACGACACCGGAGGACATGCGGCAGGCGACGCGATGCTGGCGGCTGTCGCTCTCGAGCTGAAGGGCCAGGTCCGTCACGACGACCTTGTCGCACGAATGGGCGGCGATGAGTTCGCGCTGCTCCTCATCGACTGCTCCCTCGTGGACGCACGGCCGCTGGCAGAAGCCATCGTCCGGGCGGTCGAGTCAGTGCGACTGCCCGCCCCGCACGGCGATTTGAGCATCGGCGTCAGCATCGGGCTCACCATGGTGGATTCCAGCACAGAACAGTCCCTGGATGAGCACCTGCGTCATGTGGACGACGCGTGCTACGCAGCAAAGAAGTCTGGTGGTGACCGCGTCATCGTCTATGACGACATCGCTGCCGAGGCACCGGCGTAGAGCTTCGCCTCAACCTAGTCTGTGGAGTCCGTGACGTTCTCGATCTCGAGGCGCTGCCAGGGGATCGAGATACCCGCCGCGTCGAGTGCCTCCTTGAAGCGCATCCGGATGAGCCGAGTGGTCGCTAGTTGGGTGGCCGGTCGGATTGCCGCCACCGCCCGGACAAGGACGGCGTTGCCGGTCAGGTCTTGCACTCCACTGAAGGTCGGCGGCTCCAACAGTGCCTTGCCTAGCTCAGGATCGTTCATCATGTCTGCACCGGCAGCGTTCAGTACATCGCGGATGTGATTCAGATCCGCATTGAACGCCACTGGGATGTCGACCACTGCGACGGTCGAGCCCTGGGATTGATTGACCAGGTACTGCATTTGTCCATTGCGGACGTACCAGATGCTGCCGCTGAAGTCGCGAATCGTCGTCGTGCGCAGAGCGACTTCCTCGACGACCCCCTGCACGACATCGGTCTGCACGACATCACCGACACCGATCTGATTGGAGAAGATCATGGATGCGCCGGCGAGATAGTCGGCAATGAGGGTTTGCGCACCGAAGCCCAGGACGATGCCCACTACTCCTGCACTCGCCAAAATCGGACCGAGGTTGACCCCGAGGGCCTCAAGGATGAGGAAGGCGGCGACCGTCCAGATGCCGATGCTGACCGCGCTACGCACCAGGGTGGCTCCGGCTAGCGCCCGGCGAGCTCGACCGCGTCGATCCCGGCTGCTGACGAGGATGTCAGCCGGATCCGGATCGGATATCCGGCGCATAGCCCGGCGGGCGACGATCCGGAAGGTGATACGGGCCACGCCCTGCAGAATCAAAGCCCCGAGCACGATGATGCCGACCCGCAGAAGTGTCCCGAACGGCCCATCGAAAATGTCTGACTCGAACCACTCGACGGTGACAACGGCTGCAGTGATCACGGCTCCCATCCCACCTCACCGGCGCGGGATCGCGGTGTCGCGACACGCATGACCATCGCCGAGTGTGCACTCGCGCGCAAGAAAAACGCGGAGAACGTGCGCGGGAGTGCACACTCGGCGATGGGGAGAGGTGGGTGCTACCGGCCGAGCTCAGTCGATCTGTGGGGCCACCATGTCGAGGATGAGGTCCTTGTCGACCTTCCAATCCAGCGGCACCCGCACTGTCTTCTTGTTGACGACATAGCCCTCCAGGCGCGGTCGAAGGGACTGCAGAATCTCCGCGTCGAAGGGGGCGATCAAAATGTGGCCCTTCAGTGCGGTGACACCGAAGACATAGCGTCCGTCGTACTTCACCATCGGCTTATTCCAGGCGATGACGACCTCGGCCTTCGGATAGGCCTTCGTGATCGTTTTCAAGATGGCACGCACAGTCTTGGCGGCGGTCGCATCCTCGCCCGCGAGGTACTCATCGACCGTGTTGAACCGCCGAGACGTGGTGTTGCCTCGGCTGTAGAGCACCAGAGCGTTGGCATGCGCCCGACTGAATCCGTGGTTCTCCTGCAGATAGGCCATCTGCTCCGGGTATTTCTGGTCCTTGATCTCGGCCATGACCTCGAACCAATAGGACATGGGTTGGCCGTAGCGCTTCTCGATCGCGGGGAAGTACGACGCCCGGTCGGGATTGGTAGCCATCAATCACGTCCCTTGTTCACTGCTGGCGCACGTTGGCAGAAATTGATCACGATGTAGACGCGTCAAGTCGCGCTCTCATCATGCTCACGACGTCAGCATCTCCCGCGATGGTGACCCCGCTGGCGGTACGACCCCATAGGTCGAGGAGGACATCCGACGCATCACCGGTGATCCAGGCATCCGGATCGTCGGTCGTCACACCACCCTCCACGACGATCGCTGTGGGATGAAGCCGCACCGTCCACGCGTGGGTCCCACTCGAGACAACCACCGTCTGTCCGTGTGCCCCCGCCAGGGCGTCTCGGTCGTCCCACTCCCAGGCCAGCCAGCCGAGGAGTTCATCGACACCATCGAGGGCGAGGTCCTCATCAATCGGTTGCGCCTTGGCTTCACCGTGTGCGGCGGCGTCAGCATCCCAGCGATGGACCGCCGTCTCCTGCGCCATGCGCCGCATCCAAAAGCCCGCGGTCTGCTCCGGTGGCCAGAAGGTCGCAGCCGGTGCGTCCGGTGACAACCCCGACAACCGGCCGCGCATGTCGTCGTAGGCCTGACGCAACTCATCGATGGGGTCGCGGTCCGGGTCGAGGTCTCCCCAGCCGCCGGACTCCCGATCTCCCGGGGCCTTGCCCGACTCCAGGGTTGCGGATTTGTGCCGGTAGACACCGACGAGATGCGAGACGAGATCACGCATGGTCCAGCCCGGACAGCTGGGCACCTCGATGCTCAAGTCGGTTGCGGCGGCTGACCCGAAGGCGTCGAAGTCCTGCGCCCACAGGGCGAAGTAGCGATCGGGTGCCAGGCGTGTGCCATCGAGGCTCGGGCCGTAAAGACTCTCCACGTGGCGATCCTGCCACGCTCACTTTGACGAGAGCATGTGTTCGCACAAGGTCCTAGTGCAGTCTGGGATTGATCGGCGATCCG
>Ga0222715_10001647_pt1 | contig 21190 bp, 15 predicted proteins | sample C33_9DmetaG_FD_165056 | JGI IMG/M metagenome (GOLD analysis project Ga0222715, IMG submission 165056) | Estuarine water microbial communities from San Francisco Bay, California, United States - C33_9D | ecosystem: Environmental > Aquatic > Marine > Unclassified | place: USA: California... | reverse complement strand
GTATATACCCAAGTTTATCTGTCGTTTTTCATAAGGCTTTTATTTGTGAATGATTCACATATAGCTGCGTTGCTAAAGGCATACGCACACGATATCAAAGGCTCCTTAGGTGCCAATGCAGCTTTTGCACGTCTTATTTTGGAATAATATGGCTCCAAATTAGATGAAAAAGGTGCAAAATGGCTGTCTTTAATGGCCAATGAATATGCATTAATGATATTAAGCTAAGCCGTTTGTCTCATTATTCGCAACTGTACAAATATCAAGTACGAACTGAAGATTGTCATCTAGGTACTATTATTGGTACGGTTATTGGTTCTATTATAGGCAATAATGTCAATGATATATCTGATAAAATGCAAGTACAAGCGAATAATGTAGCGATTCATTATCTACGTAAACTAATCATTAAAAGTGATTCTAATTTGTTGCACATGTATTTTTCAGAACTCATTGCAAATACCCAGCAACATGCAGCACATCAATCCAAACATAATTCCCAGACTAAGGTACATATCAGATATAACAATGCTGATAAAGTTCATCAGTTGGTATATGTCGAACATGGCACAGCGCTAAGTGATGACGAGATTGCATATATTCAATTACCACTTAAAACATTAGATGCTGCTCACAGTAAATTAAACAATGCAGGTATGGGTTTTACAATATTACAACGTATTGCTGAATTGTTATCAGGTAACTTGAAAGTTGAACTAATCAAGAATGGTGATGACAATTTGCAAGCGCATTCACAAGGTCATTCAGATTCATCTTTAGTGGTTATGCTGGAATTTCCACAATAATAAGAGTCAGGCTTGTAAGTTACGGCTAAGGATTATGAGTGTGTATAGCTGGCACTACAAGTTCACATAATGTATATTATGTTAAATCATGTATTAACTAAGAAATACGCGTATGATTACTGTAATTTCTATCACAGTTTTCATGAACTATCGAACAGTTGATTTGCATCACAACCACTGTATACTTAACCAGTGTTTGATTGTATTAAAGTATGGGTAGTTATTAATGCGTTTATTTATTGCTGAAAAACCTAGCTTGGGTCGCGCTATTGCAGAAGCATTACCTAAGCCATTAAAAAAATCATCAGGTTTCATTGTCGCAGCAAATGGTGACACGGTCACTTGTTAGAGCAAGCGCAACCTGAAGCCTATGATCCGGCTTTTAAAAAATGGTCACATGAACACTTACCCATCATTCCTACTCGCTGGCAACTGCAACCCAAACCCAAAACGGCCAAGCAATTGAATGTGATCGCTAAACTAATAAAAAAAGCCAAATCCATTGTCCATGCCGGTGATCCAGATCGTGAAGGCCAATTGTTAGTTGATGAGGTCATTCATTATCTAGGAGTGACAGCGACACAAAAAAGCACCATTCAACGTTGTTTAATCAATGATTTAACGCCTAAAGCAGTCAGCCAATCGCTAAACATGTTACGTGATAATCGAGAGTTCATTGCCCTATCCACTTCAGCATTAGCAAGATCAAGAGCAGATTGGTTATATGGTATTAACCTAACGCGTGCCTATACAATACAAGGAAAACAAGCCGGCTATCAAGGCGTGTTATCGGTCGGTCGTGTACAAACTCCGTTATTAGGTTTAGTCGTACGTCGTGATTGGTTAATTGAGTCTTTTGTTAGTCAAACCTATTATGAAGTATGGGCAACATTATCTACCGAGCAAGGCTGTATGTTTAAAGCTAAATGGTTACCTAGTAAAGCTTGTCAGCCATATTTAGATGAACAAGGGCGAAATTTATCAAAAGCATTAGCCCAAAATGTCGTGCAACGGATCAGCCATCAACCGGCAACCGTTACCGTACTTAAACGTACTAAAAAATCACAACCAGCTCCCTTACCCTATAATTTATCCGCATTACAGATCGATGCGAACAAAGCGTTTGGTTTATCAGCGCAACAAGTATTAGATATCTGTCAAACGTTATACGAGCGACACAAACTCATTACGTATCCACGTTCAGATAGTCGTTACTTACCCCATGGTCATTTTGCACAAGCTGCTACTATTTTGCATACTGTTGCACATAATGCGCCATTATTAGGGCAACAAGGTGTGCTTATTTCGAACACATGGACGCAAGGTGATTACTCGATTAAGCACAAATCAAAAGCTTGGAACGACAGTAAAGTCGATGCCCATCATGCCATTATTCCGACAAGTAAAAAGACTCAGCATTTAAGCGGACGAGAAGCAGATGTGTATGGCTTGATCAGCCGTAATTACCTTGCGCAATTTATGTCTAAGTATGAATTTTTCGATACGCGCGTAACGGTGAACATTAATAATGGTGAATTTGTGGCTTCAGCAAATGAATTGATTAACCAAGGTTGGAAATCTATATTCATTGGTTCAACCAAGAAACCAGCCACAAGCTTAAATGAGCAGTCCTCAGCACTGTCATCTATGCAACAAGCGTCCCCTGCACTGCCAAAGCTTGTACTTAACGAGCGTGTAAACTCACTACAAGCCGAATGGTTTGATAAGCAAACAAGCCCCCCAAAACCTTACACAGATGCAACATTATTGGCTGCAATGACAGGTATTAGTGCGCATATAAGCGATCCTCAATTAAAAAAAGTTTTACGTGATACAGATGGTTTAGGGACAGAAGCCACTAGAGCAAGTATTATTGAACTACTGTTTACTCGTAAATATTTAACCCGTTCAGGTAAAACAATTAGCTCCACCGTCACAGGGCAAACGCTTATTAAGGCATTGCCTGACGAAGCAACTTATCCTGACATGACTGCGCGTTGGGAGTCACAGTTATCGGCAATATATTCAGGTCAAAGTACTTATAACACGCTGATGGCCCCGTTAAATCAGCAACTTGAACACTTAATTGAAACTAGCCATACCTTTATTCCTGCGGGTTTAAACGGGTTAGGTAAAGCGAGTTTCAAGGGTAAAGGTAAATTTAAGCGACGTAAGTAGGCTAAAGAACGGCTAATAACAATAATCTATCACTAGAGACCGGAATCCTCATGTTTGATATACACGTAAAATATACAATGAATACTCCCATAGAGGTGGCTTTCGAAACATTAAGTCAACATGCTCAATATGGTGAATTCAAAGCGGTTAAGTATGCGGCATTGATTGAGCAAGGAACAACAGATCTTAATGGTGTCGGTGCATTACGTGAAGTTCACGTTGGCCCATTACAATTAATGGAGCGCATAACGGTATTTGAGCGACCTACTCGCTTAGATTATCATATTGAGAGTGCGAAACCGGTCAAGATCACGCATCAAATCGGCTCAATACAGCTTACCAAAGTTGATGAAAACAATACTGATGTCAACTGGATCTCACAAGGTAACATCCATATGCCGTTGTTAGGCTGGTTGATCGATAAAAAATTCAGTCGTGATGGCGCAACAGGTTTTCTGTCTTTGCTGAAGCAAATTGAACGTGATAATAAAGCGGCTTAATTTATTTGTATAAAAAAGCAACAAAAAGCAAAAGTAATCTGCCAAGTTGTCGATATAATATTTGAACGTGATGTTGAAATGGATTATTTCATACATGCATTATTAAGCTGTTAATCATGCGGACAAGGACGTCCCATCACCGTTCAGCTTTTCCCCGTCTAAATACAGATTTTTTTCATACCTTAGAACTAGTCTCTAAGTGGTGTCAGTAATAAACCATTGATTATAATAGCAAAAACCACAATCATTTAAAATGATACATTTGCTTTTAGCATTTCAAATCTTTATATTTCAGACATGTTAATTATTTAAATAACTGTTTATGCATAAATTGTATTTGTTAACCTGTATCGGTATTGCCTTTGGTGCGTCTGCACACGAAAATCAAAATGGCATGGAAAATAACATCATTGAAAATATCGTTGTAATCGGTGCCAATCCATTAAATCAGCTGTCGCAAACTCAGTCGATTATAGGGCAGACGCAAACCCTAACAAGTCGTGATTTACATAATACCCCTACTCGCTCGTTAGCCGAAATTTTGCGTAACCAGCTAGTTAGTGTCAATATCAATGATGTGCAGAACAACCCTTTTCAACCCGATGTACAATATCGAGGTTTTACGGCTTCGCCTTTATTAGGCTTACCACAAGGCTTATCGATTTATTTGAATGGGACACGTGTCAACGAGCCCTTTGGTGATACGGTTAACTGGGATTTGTTACCCCTTGAGGCATTAGATAATGTTGTACTATTTTCTACCTCTAACCCTGTGTTTGGTCAAAATACTCTTGGTGGTGCGTTAGCGCTCAATACCAAAAATGGCTTTAGCTACACAGATACCACTATCAATGCCTCTTTAGGTCAATATGGCCGTGAAGAATGGTCAATTCAAACAGGCATGAACAAAGGTAATTGGGGTTGGTATGCATTAGTCAACCAATATCAAGAAGACGGTTGGCGTGATTATTCGCCCAGTGAAGTCCTGCAATTTTTTAGTACTTTGTCTTATCATACCAAGTCCACTCAGGTAGATGTATCTTGGTTACATGCCGATAATGAACTGCTTGGCAATGGCGCAATACCCGAAGATTTACCCCAATTTGAATCTCGTTCATCCGTGTACACACACCCAGATCAAACCAATAATGAATTAAATTTTGTTTCGCTTAACATCAGTACTGAATTAACCGATTCGTTGAGTATGATTGTGAACGCGTTTTATCGCGATAACACAACTTCTTCTATAAATGGTGATGATAGTGATTTTGGCGCGTGTGAATTAGACACAGGTTTCATTACATTGTGTGAAATGGATGACGATGATGATGATGACCATTTAACAAGTGATGATGAAATTGCAGCTGACGACGATGATGATGGTGAGATCCCTGCAGCTGACGATTTTGAAGTCGTTGAATTTGTAGGTTATGATGATTTAGCTTTAAGTCAAATCAGTAATATTGATCCAACTGAAGTCGACGGCACTTACAACACTGGACAAGCGGATAATCAAAGTTTTGGTTTCACTACTCAATTTACCCAAAAACATAACTTGGGAGCAAAACCAGCCACGACTCTTTTTGGTTTTGGTGCGATCAATGGTGACATACACTATGAGGCAGATACGACCTTTGGGATCTTAGACAACGATTCGGCACAATCCACTCGAACGGTCACCCCTATTACTGGCATTATGGATGCTGAAGCAATGGTCAGACTCGATGTAGATACGCGTGCTAGTTTTGCTTATATTTCAAATGTCACACAACTTTCTGATGTAACTAACCTAAATATAGCTGCTCGCTACAACCGTGATCACATTTTAATGAATGATCATTTAGCAGATGGAGAAGGTTCATTAGATGGTGATCATCGCTTTAATAGTTTTAATCCTGCTATCGGTATTTCACATCAAATTGATGCAAATACGCTGCTTAATATTTCATTAGCACAAGCAACACGAGTACCGAGTCCTGCAGAGCTAAGTTGTGCGGATGAAAATGACCCATGCCGCTTGCCTAATGGCTTTGTCGCTGATCCACCACTGAATAAAGTGGTTACGCGTACCCTTGAGGCGAGTGTAAAAGGACAATTTAATACGACTAATTACAATGCAACAGTGTTTTACTCACAAAGCATCGATGACATCATCTTTCAGCAAGCTGGTACTACATCATCTCGCGGATATTTTATCAATATTGATAAAACTCAACGCCTTGGTGCTGAGTTATCTGCGCAACATCAGTATAATGATGTGTTAGTAAGTGGTTCGTATAATTATTTGGATGCAACATTTGAATCAAGCTTTACCTCATTTAGCCCAATGAATCCGTTGGGACCTGATCGTGAAGTATCACCTGGTGATAGCATCCCAGGTCAACCTAAACACCAAGTGAAACTTCGTATGGAATATGCTGTAACGACAAACTGGCTGGTGGGCGCACAATATATCTATGCATCAAAACAGTATTACCGCGGTGATGAGGCCAATGAAAACAAAACTATCGATGGTTATGGTTTAGTGAATGTATATTCAAGCTACGAGTACTCCAATGCATTGAGCTTTTCTATGCGTATTGATAACGTGTTTGACAACGACTACGACACATTTGGTACTTATGGCGAAGCTGATGAAGTGCTTGAAGATATTTACCCTGAAGTGGATTCACCTTATTTTATTGGTGTCGGTCATCCTCGAATGATATCAGTTAATGCGCAATATACTTTTTAAGGTCATTTTCTCCTCCTAAAGGAGGAGAAATAATCACGTGATATGCGTCTAAAGGTCATGATACAAGGTTGATTCAATAGGCTAGAATCAAGCATCAGTAAGATTAACGATTAATTAACATATTTTTATTTGTTAAGAATTTTCCATTAAGAGAAATAATGACTAAATCACATTTTCGTTCCCCAGCTATGGCTTCTTCATTTTCAATGTCCGCGATAACCTTAGCATTATGTTTATCTAGTACTACATATGCCCAACAATCAGAAGTAGATGACGTAATCGTCGTAACAGGCTCGCATACTCCCATTGCTAAGCTCACCGCCTCTAACAATGTCGACGTCATTTCTCAGGATGAAATAGAACGAGTGCTTGCGGTTACCCCTGCAGATATATTAAACCGTATTACGGGTGTTCATATACATACCAACAATGGCATGGAGTCATTACCCGCGATGCGCTCTCCTGTATTAACCGGCCCTGGTGCTGCTGGTGCGTTTATTTTTGCACAGGACAGCATTGCTACGCGTGCCGCAGGTTTTGCCAATAACAACGGCTTGTCTGAACTTAATTTGTCAGCAGCATCAGCCGTTGAAGTGATTCGCGGTCCTGCCAGTGCGATTTATGGCTCAAATGCTGTGCATGGTGTCGTGAACGCAATCAGTGCTGGTGTCGATCAACCCGGTCGTCTACGTTTTTTATATGGTGACAACAATCACATCAATATCGCGACTAAATTTAGCGGTGAACAGTACGCTATCGACTATCAACATGTTAATGATGGTGGATTTCGAGACGAAAGTGATTTTGTTAGCAACAAACTTGATGCCAAATTTGTAAGCCAGTTTTCAGATGCCACTGTCACGACGACGTTCTCAGGGTTTAATCTTGATCAAGAAACTGCGGGCTTTATTTCATCGGGCAGTAATGGCGATTGTTACACCTCTACTTTGGCCGATAATGTTCTATATGAAGATATCGCAGCCATGGCTAAAAACTGTGATCCTGATGCATATCGTCAATGGTCAAGCGTTCGCTGGGCTTCAAAATGGGAGTGGTCACTGGATAATGGTGCTAAATTGGCTCTGACCCCATTTTATCGAAACAATAGTATGGAGTTTAGGCAGCATTATTTGCCTTCGCGTGCAATTGAAGAAAATAGTCATTCTAGTGTGGGTGTCAAAACCATTTATAGCCAATCTATTAGCAACGATCTAGAGTTGGTCGCCGGACTTGACCTGGAGTCCACTAATGGCACATTAATTGAAACGCAAGATGCCGCAGACAAATACAGCTGGGGAAAAGCCCGCCAACAAGGTCAACACTTTAACTATGAAGTGGATGCGCAAATTATTGCACCATTTTTCCAAGTACAATATCAAACCAATGAGCAACTGTCCTTAGATGCCAGTCTGCGTTTTGATAATACCCAATACGATTATGATAATTTAATCGCTGATGGAACCACAAAGGCCGACGGAACAAGTTGTACTAAAACCAATGGCGACCCGATTGCATGTTTGTTTTTACGCCCCGCGGATCGATCTGATGATTTTAGTCACACCTCGGTAAAAGTCGGTGCTAATTACTTACTGACCGATACCACCGCCCTATTCGCCTCAGTTGCTTCGGGCTTCAGAGCCCCACAAACCACCGATTTATATCGTCTTCAAAATCAACAAAGCATCGGCACGATTGATTCTGAAAGCACTGATAGTATTGAAATTGGCTACCGTCAACAGGCGCAAAATCTGAATTATGAAGTGGTGTGGTACACCATGAAAAAAGATAACTTTTTCTTCCGCGATGCAGATGGACTAAACGTTACTGATGGTAAAACTACCCATACAGGCCTAGAGATAGGTGTCGATTATCAGGTAAGCCCAACGTTAAATGTTGGCGTAAATTACTCATTTGCATCTCATGAATACGATTTTGACCGAGCCAGTTCAGATGTTGTCAGTGGTAATGAAATTGATACCGCACCAAGTAATATGGGTAATGTACAAATTACATGGCAACCGACTGATGCTTTATCTATGGAGCTTGAATGGTTAAATATGGGAACATATTATATAGATCCCGCTAACGAGCATGAATATGATGGTCATGATTTAATGCATTTACGTACTAACTATCGCATGAGTGATACCGTAACACTGAGTGCCAATATCGATAACCTTACAGATGAAGCTTATGCATCAAGAGCAGATTATGCGTTTGGTACCTATCGTTTCTTTGCTGGTCAACCGCGCAATGTGAAAGTTGGCGTCGCAGTTAACTTCTAAGGAAAATAAATGAAACGCTCTTTTACCAAGGTGCTATCTATGCTTCGTCAGGCTAGTTTATTTGCCTTAGTTAAGTGTTTGTTGCTCACGCTACTATTTGCAAGTACCTTAACGGTAAAAGTCCAGGCGCAAGCGCAATCAAAAATGCAGGCCCAACAATCAATCAGTGATTTACCTATCATTAGAGTAGGCGTGCTGCAGTTTGGTACAATTAATTGGGAAATGGATACCATTATCCATCACGAATTGGACACCCAACGCGGTTTTAGATTAGCCGTGTATCCTTTTGCCAGTAAAAATGCTTCAGCGGTAGCGCTGCAAAGTGGCTCAGTGGATGTGATCATGACCGACTTATTTTGGGTAAGCCGCCAACGCGGTCAAAACAAACCTTATGTCATCATGCCCACAACGAAAGCATCAGGTGGAGTGTATACCAATGCTCAGGAGTCTTTTACACAGCTGCTGCAACAGACCGATAGAAGTATCGGTGTGGCTGGTGGCTCTGTAGATAAAAATTGGTTGTTATTACAAGCCTACGCTAAACAACAAAAACTGGATTTGTTATCACACTTTACGCCTAAATTTGGTGCGCCTCCTTTATTAAACCGCTTCATGCTAAATAATGAATTAGACGCTAGTATCAATTTTTGGCACTACAATGCTCGCTTGAATGCTGCTGGTTTTAGTCTATCCCTACCCGTTACCACTATGCTGACTAGTCTTGGGATCCAAGCTGATGTTCCCTTACTTGGCTGGGTATTCGATGAGCAATGGGGCAATAAGAACAAGAACCTAGTCACTGATTTTTTTAACGCTTCTTTTGCTGCAAAAAAACTTCTCCAAACAAGTCCACAAGAGTGGCAACGCATTCGTAGCTTAACCAAGGCCGAAAATGAACAAGTCTTTACCGCACTGCAAACTAATTATCCAGATACCTTGTTAACACAATTTACGTCTGAAGAAATCAACGCGACACAACAACTATTTACGGTGTTTGTCGACGTTGGCGGACAAGAACTAATGGGCTCTACCACATTTTTTAATGCCGATATTTATTGGTCTGATGCATTACAAGTATGGCAATCACAGCAATAGCAGACGCTAAAGCGTCAACACGTTTTACCGAGTCGGCTGCGTTGCTAAAACTCAGTGTATTTTTGTTATTGTTAGTTATTTGGCAGGTATTCGCAGTCATACTCGCACAACCCGACTTCCCTACTTTTACGCAAACCTTATCTGCTTTGTACTATCATACAATGACTGGCGATTTACTGGTGAATGTCGGGATCACAGTGACACGTGTTGCTATTAGTTTTGTCTTAGCAATGTTAATCGGTAGTATATTTGGTATCGCGATGGGTGCACGTGCTTGGTTTAATCAACTGAGTGATAGCTTATTAATTATTTTATTAAATGTCCCAGCACTCGTGGTGATCATCTTGTCTTATATTTGGATTGGATTGGTCGAGGCAGCCGCAATTACGGCTGTAGTGATCAACAAAATCCCCACTGTTGCAGTCATGTTACGTGAAGGTGCGCGAACAACCGATCCCAAATTAGCTCAAGTCGCACAAGTATACAATATTCCTTGGTGGCGTTTTATGCGTCAAATATATCTGCCTCAGCTTTATCCTTTTATCCTCGCCGCAGCTCGAAATGGCCTCTCGTTGATCTGGAAGATAGTGCTGGTAGTGGAGTTATTAGGCAGAAGTAATGGTGTTGGATTTGCGTTACACAGTATGTTTCAATTTTTTGATATCGCTGGGATCTTAGCTTATACAATGGCATTTATTGGGGTTGTGTTTATCATTGAATGGCTTTGCTTTACGCCGTTTGATCGACGTATCCAAAGGGGCCGATAAGATGAGTGCCCTTCGTGTAAACATTACTCAGTTAGCTTACCGAGCATCACAACACTCGGCTCTCTCCCAATCCGCGGCCACATCTCAAACTAGCGATTATGTCATCGCGGATATTACTTTGGATATTCAGCATAATGAGTGTGTCTGCATTGTAGGGCCATCCGGTTGTGGTAAAACCACCTTATTAAATGCGGTAGCAGGTATTTTAGATACTAATACCAGTGCAAATGTTGAACTAGCGTTTACTACTCCCTCACCCACTATAGGGTATATATTTCAAGAGCCTCGCTTGATGCCTTGGCTTACACTATATGAAAATATCGCTTTGGTCATGCCTAAAGCCGATCCTCGCAAAATCACAGCCATATTAGACGCAGTGGGTTTAACAGCTCAAGCTAATAGTTATCCCAATCACTTATCTGGAGGCATGCAGCGACGCGCCAGTATAGCGCGTGCATTTATCATTGAGCCTGATATTTTATTGCTCGACGAACCCTTTGTCTCTTTGGATGCACCTACTGCGATGCAGTGTCGCGAGCTATTAATTAGCTTAGCTAAACGTCACAAAACCACCATTTTATTCGTTACTCATGATTTAAATGAAGCCTTATATCTGGGCGATAGAGTCGTATTTTTATCTCCCAGTCCAGCCCGAATCATTCACGAGCTTGCTTTAAATAATCTCTATAAAGCTTATGATTCTGCAGCACAAACCAATCTTAAAAGTGAGTTATTTACACGTTTTCCTAAAATTTTAGAAGGCCAATTATCGAAAGACTAACACTTCAGTGTTATTTTTTTCCTCCTAAAGTGTTACATACAAAGTCTATGTCTAATTAACGTTACAAATCAGCAGATTGTGGAATTAATAAAGGAACTAATTCACAGTATTGTGTCATTTCAATAACATAAAACACACATTAGGACGCAATTATGAAACACACTTTCACTAAAAGTTTAATCGCTACTGCAATCTTAGCTAGTTCATTTGCTACTCAAGCCGCTGTCGAAATCTATAATAAAGATGGCACGACTTTTTCAGCTGATGGCTTAATCAATATATTTTATGTCAACAGTAATATCGAAGCGACTAACGCTGCTGGTGCAGTGTCAGAACGTGACCAATCTCGTGTAAAAATGGGATTTTTACCAAACAACATTGGTTTTGGTTATGGCAAACAACTAGATGATTTAAAAATTGAAGTACGTTCTTCTTTTTGGGTGAGTGTCAACGATACCGATCTTAAGCGTGGCGCAACAGCACTGGGTACTAATTCCTTAATCGATGTTCGTCAGTTTTACGCCAAATTATCAGGTGACTGGGGCTCGGTAACACTCGGTAAAGATTTTGGTTTGTTTAACCGTACTAACATCTTAGGTGATGAATTGTTATTAGGTTACGGCCAAACATCTGACACCTTCGGTTTAGTTGATGGTGGCAATGTGTCATTCGGTAATATTTCTACCGGTTACGTTTATCCTTTCCCGAAAGCACAAATCACTTACCGTTCAAATGATATGAATGGCTTTAATATTGCAGTTGGGATCATGGACCCCAACAAAGCGGCTACCGACTCTTCAGAAGATACACCACGTATGGAATTTGAAGCATCTTACGCTGCCGAACTTGACAGTGTTGCCGTCAAAGCATGGTTAAACGGTGTATCTCAATCTAGTGAAGTAGCCGGTGTTAGCCAAGACCAATCGGGTTTAGGTTATGGTCTGAATGTAAAATTCTCTGGTTTATCGTTAACCGCATCAGGATATTCATCTGAAGGCTTAGGTCATGTTGCAGGTCTGGACCATGTGGTTGGTGCAGAGTCAAACGAATCAGATGGTTTCCTACTTCAGGCTTCTTATACCATGGGAGATAACCGTTTTGTTATTTCGTCGGGTGAAACCGAAAACCTAGATACTGCGAATACCGCTGCAGGGACAACAACACATAAAAACTTTGCGTTAGGTTACTTCCGCACAGTTCGTCCTGGAGTAATTATGGTTGCAGAATTTAACAACACAGAATCTGAAAATTCAATCACAAGTGTTGCCGAAGATAATAGTACATTCTCTCTTGGTACCGTTGTGACTTTCTAAGCTATTTAAATATGTGTGCATTGTTCTTAATAGCTCATTTTAGTTAATTAACAATTAATGCTGAAAGTCAGAGGGTGCCTATATTAGGCGCCCTTTTTATTTTTAGATTCAGCAACATTTTGCTGAACAAAAGGTCACAAATAGTGTTATCATCAAGCATGTTATTTACTTGTGAAGTAGGTGTTATGTATAAGTTATTAGTGGTCGATGACCACCCAATTTTCAGACAAGCTATTACGGGTATTATTGCAGATAATTTCCCTGGCTCTGCATGCCTTGAAGCTGAGTCTATTGAAGCTACCCATACTGTAATTAAAGATAATGACGATATCGATTTGGTGTTATTAGATTTAAATATGCCTAGTACATCTGGATTAAATGGGTTACTTGAATTACGCAATGAGTACCCTACTATACCCGTTGTGATTATTTCGGCAGAAAATGAAAAACAACAGATTCTACAGACCATTTCTTATGGTGCGGTTGGTTTTATTTCTAAGTCATCCAGTGTTGACACGATTACCAGTTCATTAGAATCTATCTTTAGTGGCAATGTCTGTTTACCTTCTGATCTGATCCGTGCGCCAATCAAACCGCAGTCAGCATCGTCGAAGAACAAAGACTTTGAAATTTTGCCTGAAAAAATGCAGTTATTAACTCGCAAAGAACTAATGGTGCTCAAATACTTAACTCAAGGTGAAGCCAATAAATATATTGCATACGAAATGAATATTTCAGAAACCACGGTCAAATCCCATGTATCTTCAATATTGAAAAAACTCGGGGCGTCTAACCGAGTAAAAGTGGTAGTTGGCAGTGCGAATATTGATTTTGACCAATACTTAAAACGTTAAACCTAAAACGTTCAACGTTCAAACAAAAAATACTCTAGCAACATTTATTGAGGCATTGTTGCATAGTCATCCGTAACTTGAGTGGTTTGACCGGCTTGTTGAGCAACAAAATATCATTCGCTTTACATTGTTCTTGAAGTTCCTGAGAGTAGTTAGCAGAAATCATGATAGTCGGTAATGCTAACGTTCTTAATTGATTAATGTGTTGCGCGACCATTATACCCGTTTGTTCATTATCCAAATGGTAGTCAACGAGTAATAGATCACACTCACCTTCTTGCAGATCAACTGTATCGCATAACACATCTAACGATGTCGCCGTTTCAACTTCACAGCCCCATTGCGATAATAAGGTATGCATCGCATCACAAATCGCAGGATCGTTATCAACCATCCAAACAACCGCGCCGGATAACTCTTGGTTAAACATAGCAGGTTGCGATTGATATTTTACACGCTCTGGTTTGTCTACGATTGGTAAACTCACCGAGAAACAAGAGCCTCTTCCGTATTCTGAAACAACATTAATATCATGTGCTAATACTTTAGCCATTTTATCAACAATTGCCAGGCCTAAACCTAAACTTTGTTGCGCCTGAACTGCCCCTTTTAAACGTTTAAACTCTTTAAAAATTTCTTTTAAGTTATCCGCTTCAATACCCACACCAGTATCCCAAACTTGGATCTCAATTTGGCCGTTACGCCGACGACAACCCAAGGTTACTTTCTTGCCTCTGGCATAGCGCACTGCATTGGATAAATAATTTCGTAAAATACGGGCGAGTAATAAACTATCCGATTGAACATACACATTTGTCGGAATAAACGTAAAATCAATATCGTGCACTAGGGATATTTTTTGGTAATCAGCGGAAATATTTTCTAATAATGAGTTCAAAGCAAACACTTGTTTATCGGGTTTAATAACTCCTGCATCCAGTTTAGAAATATCAACCAATGTCACAATAAGATTTTCTAAATCAGTTAATGAGCTTTTTATCGAATTTAACAACGGTTTTTCGGTTGCTTCAAAATCCCCAAGTAAAGAGGCGGCAAATAACTGCGCTGCATTTAATGGTTGCAGTAGATCGTGAGACACCGCAGCTAAGAATTTAGATTTGGATTCTGTTGCAGATTTCGCTTCTTGCATCGCCAGCGATAAGCGCTGCTGCGCAGCACGACGATTTTCAACCTCATTTTCTAAGGCTTGTGTACGGGTTTGCACGCGCTGCTCGAGTTCAAAGTTAGCATCTTGTAGGGCTTGAGCGGCATTAATTCGTTCGGTGACATCATTGATTAGCACAAAGAAACCAAGCACTTCACCGCTATCAGTCTTGTTTGGGACATAAGATTTTAGCAAAAAGTAGTCGTTACCATCAGCACTGGTCTCTTTACTTTCAAACGAAACCGTTTCACCATCAAGTGCGCGATTAACGTATATCGCTATGCGTTCATAATCATCAAACAATTTACTTTGTTCAAGATTTTGACCAACCAAATCCCCTACCTCACCACCATACCATTGATTATAAACTTTGTTCGTAAACATAAATTGCTTGTTATTATTTACATAGGCAATCATCGCAGGAACATTATCAGTGATGGTGCGTAACCAATTTTCACTTTCTTTTATCGACTGTTCATATTGATGTTGCTCGGTAATATCTGACAAGGTAATGATACTTTTGCCGTCATTAAGATAGTGACGATGCACATCAATGACCATACCGTTAGTTAGTTCTTGAATATGATAATGAGTATGTTGATTGGCATCCAAATACACTTCGGTAATACTGGCAAAGTCCTGTAACTGAGTGACATGTTGAATAGCCTCATGGGATAATCCACAAAACTGTTCAAATTGTGCGTTCCATACCTCAGGGATATCATCTTTATTCAGCAACAACACCCCTTGCGATAAGTTATCTATGAGATCTTGTAATAACTTGTTTTTTTGTGCAATAGCACGTTCATAACGTTGCAGTTCGGCTTGTTTGACATGCGTAATATCAGTAAATAACAGTACCATGCCGCCATCTTGGATGCGCCTTTCGGTAAGTTGATACCAGCGCCCATTATTGAGATGATAGACCGAATTGTTATCATCACTATTCGGGGTGACACTTAAAATAATCCCTTTGGTTTTACCTAGTGACTTTAACTCATAATAATTAGATCCAACCAATGAGGTCATATCAGTATTTTGCCAAAACCGAATAAAATTAGAGTTTTGAAAGATAATATTACCTTGATCATCCAGCAATACAAATGCTTCTGAAATACTTTCGATGGCATCAATAAAGCGTTGGCGAAACAAGTTTGCTTCTTTGTTAGCGTCAGATAATCGATGGTTCAACCCTTGCAATTTAGCTAATGCTTCATTCAATTCATGGGTTTTGAGATTAACTTGCAACGCCAAGTGGACTGAGTTTTCAAATGCAGAATATGCAGCGTTGTTACCCGGCCCCTCCTCAATTCTGAAAATGAGTGCATCATTAATTTTCTGGAGTTTCGTATTTTGTGCTTTGAGATAGGCAATTTCATCTTGAGCTGACATAAATACAGGAGGCAGTTGCTCACTCATATCGGTCCTCACTGATGTACACACCAGTAAACGTTTGATTTAAGTGCAAGCCATTGATGTGTTCACCATAAGCATTAAAGCCAACCAGATTAAAGGCTTGCTGAATTTCACGGGTTTCATCATTTAGTGATTTACTGCGCACTTCGAGGCGTCGCAAAAAACAATCACAGCCCATTACGATGTGCGCTTTACCGAGACTGTTATGAATACGTGCAAGCTTAGTTGCTAATGGATGATTAATATCAACTAACTCTACTTCGTTAAGTACTATGCCTATATCTACCGCACAATAAAATGATAACGAATAAAAATCTTTGTTAACTCGTTGAATCGAGCGAATGTAGTACTCACCGCCGATTTTTACCGCCAGTGGGTGCAAAGAAAATACTTCATGCTCTAGCGCGTCAATCGGTACACCAAGCATATTTGAATACACAGATGCCGCAGGTTCGCCATTGATTTCAAATACTTGCCGTGTATTGGGATCAGCATCAGTCACGACCAATTTACTGATTGAATCTTTGACGTGATTAACCGAGAAAACCGAGAATTTTTGCGGCGTATTAATCAACATGATAATCGCTGCTGACGAACGAAATTTTCCATCGTAAAATACGTAGGTTTTGTTCAAGTTAAGATCATCACCGGCAGAGCCTCCAAAATGAGGCAAGCCTTGGGTGCAACTATCAAACGTAATTAAAAAGTCTTCTTCTTTTGATGCTAATCCATCCACCAGTGAAAATAAAAAACTTTGCCGCTCTAACGGTGCTAAGACCTTAGACGAGATAGATTCTTTTAAGGTGTTCATGACATTCTGTGCATCAATCACAGTGAAGGATTTTAGATTTTCAACTAAGGTTGTTTGGATCACAAAATTACTATCATGATAACCTAACGCCACCATGCTATTGGTTTCATAGCCGTTTCCTGCAAATTCACCCGCGGTGGTGCAACCGACGCATTCATGATCAGGAAAGTGCTGATTAATATTAAGAGCAAGTGCATCCAAATCATACGCCGAAGAACAATAAAAAATGATCGTACTCATTTTGGTTAGATCTAGCTGGGCTTTAATCTCAACACATGCAATATGCGGATCAATTGAATGACTTATCGCGGTAGTACTAATCATATAAATGGGTCATTTTTATTGTTTTAAACGCCTGTTAATATAAAGTAAATGAAGTGGTAATAAGCTACGACTTTAGTAGATTACACCGGTTTTACTACAATGACATCCTGATTGCGCAAAGGAAGATCTTTTTCCGTTTTTGGTTTTTTACCTTTGTATTTATCAATCACACATAGTGTAGGATTTTCTATTGTGACGACACATTCAAGACATTGAATACATTCACCGTAATCAATATTTCCATCTTTATGGATCGCATCAATATCACATTTTTTAGTTTTACATAACTGACACGGTGTACCACACTCATCCCGACGACGTAATAACTTAAACAGTGGAAAGCGCCCTACTATCGCTAACCCAGCACCTAACGGACATAAATAACGACAATAGACTTTATGGATCTTGAGACTTAATAGCAGTAATAACACCGCGTAGACCACAAAGGGCCAAGTACGTACAAAGTGTAAGGTGATCGCTGTTTTAAACGGCTCTACCTCGACTAGCTTTTCGGCAACATTCAAAGACACAAAAGCACTGACCAGTAGCCCTAGTAAAATGACATATTTTATCGATTGGCCCCAGCGATGATGCTGAGGTTTAATACGAATTTGTTTGATCTTGAGTTGCTTGGCCAGCATTCCCATAAACTCTTGTAATGCACCAAAAGGACATAACCAACCGCAATACAATCCTCGTCCAACCAAAAACAAACTGACAAACACAAAGACCCACAAAATAAATATCACCGGATCGAGTAAAAATACTTCTATTTTAAATCCGTTAAACAGTGACAATAATAACGTATAAATATTGACGACGGATAATTGCCCTTGGGCATAAAATCCGATAAAAAATAAAATAAATAACAGCGACACACCACGCACAACATGTGTTAACCGAGCATGTTTGACTAAGGCTGTTTGCTTAATAAATAACAGCGTAATCAATAACAAATATCCACATGTAATCGCAATCACAGTGACCCTATCTTGCCATATCCGCATCCATAAAGGCGTTGGCTCGCCAATTTGTGCATCGGGATTCAACATGAATAACGATGAAGGTAAAGTAATAGTTTGTTCGAACATATGCTGCTGGGTATCAAAAAATGAAGCTTGATAATTGATCCCTAAGCCTATCGTCATTTGCCGACTTAATTCAAAACCTGATTGTGATTTTAGGCGCAGTACATGTATATCCTGATACTCAGGCATGGCGGTGACAAACGAAGGTTCATAAAAACTATAAAAATCAATGTCGCGAATATCTGTTGGAAAGCCGCTTTGGGATAGCGCTAAACGCGCAGGCACCGTTTGCGGAATAAATTCTTCACTGACATACGAATAATCACCGTTACTCAGTACTAATACCGCATGCTCACCCGGTTTAAGGTTCTCTTGTAAGCGTTTAAACTCCTCAGTCCCAAGTAGGTTTTGGCCTATCAGCGGAATATTAATAAACGCAAAGTACAAATCAATAAACAACCCTGTTTCAGACTCAACATTATCAATTGCAGTAACCACTTCACTAGCTAAATCTGGCTGCGCTAACACATCACTCAATGGTTGTTGCCAATGTGTAATTAAGCCTCGCTCTACTAATTGAGTAAAAGATAAGGTTTCTGCCAGTTCTGTACTAGGTTTGAGGATCATGTTACTCGGTGCTACAAAGCCGTCTAATTTTGCCCGAGCCACTTTGAGTGCTGAGGTTATAATCGTGTCATTAGCAACTAATACCGATACTGTAGCTTTAGTTACTCCATCAAAATAAGTTGAGTTAGCAGAGCTTTTATCAGCACTATCAATAATAAATCGCTCGCGGATTGAATGATTTTTATATTGATCGACAAAATCGAAAAAAGGTGCTTCGCCCAAGCCATAAACAAATATTGGCTCGTTATGTTTGAGTACCTTCAAGCCTTTCATGATCCCTTGCGTGTCTAACCCAATCAATATATTAATTGGTTCACCGGCAAAGCCCATAAAATTAGTAAAATCGTTCGATTCAAACACATATCCCAACAACTCATTGAGCTGATACACAGGCACAATGGGTAATTCGGTATCCGGTATGCCAATACGTGTTGCAGTTGGAAAAATACTCTCGATATCTGCAGGGATATTAGTGACATCGCCTTCTTTAGCTAGGGCTACTGAAATAGATGATAAACTCGCTACAGCAACCAGGCAGTATAAACATAAGCTAATACATATTGTTGGCCAAATGCTTAGAACAACATGAGTCGCTTTATGTGTTCTTTTGTTGTTTGACGCACTGAGCATGCTAAAAACCTTATACCAATGTGAAAAAAATGGTGACAAAATATTTTCATATTAAGCCACCATTTTGGTATTACATATTCAGCATTAACATGGATTAATACTGTTAGACCTAAACGTATTGCAGCTTAGAAGAACCCTAATGGATTAATGTCATAGCTAACTAATAAGTTTTTGGTTTGTTGGTAATGATCGAGCATCATTTTATGGTTTTCACGACCAATACCGGATTTTTTGTAACCACCGAACGCTGCGTGTGCAGGATACAAGTGATAACAATTAGTCCACACACGACCTGCTTCGATCTTACGACCTACACGATATGCACGGTTAGCATCACGTGTCCACAGACCCGCACCCAAACCAAATTGAGTATCATTAGCAATCGCTAGTGCTTCTTCTTCAGTTTTAAATGTTGTCACTGCGATAACCGGCCCAAAAATTTCTTCTTGGAATACGCGCATACTGTTATCCCCTTTAAGGATAGTCGGCTGAACGTAATAGCCAGTATCTAAGCTATCGTGAATCATTTCTTTTTCACCACCAGTAACTACTTCTGCGCCTTCAGCACGACCAATATCAATATACGATAAGATTTTTTCAAATTGCTGACCTGAGGCTTGTGCACCTACCATAGTATCGGTATCAAGTGGATTACCACGCTTGATTGCTTTGGTTTTAGCTAAGACACGTTCCATGAACTTGTCGTAAATGCTTTCTTGAATTAATGCACGTGATGGGCATGTACATACTTCACCTTGGTTGAAGTAACCCAATACAAAGCCTTCTGCACATTTATCGATAAATGAGTCTTCTTGATTCATGATATCTTCAAAGAAAATGTTAGGTGATTTACCACCTAGTTCGACAGTTGATGGGATCATGTTTTCAGCTGCACATTTAAGAATATGTTCACCTACAGGTGTAGAACCGGTAAATGCGATTTTTGCGATACGTGTAGAGGTAGCTAATGCTTCACCCGCTTCACGACCAAAACCGTTAACTACATTTAACACGCCGGCTGGTAATATATCTTCGATCAGCTCTAACATTACCATGATACTTGCTGGTGTTTGCTCAGCTGGCTTCATTACAATACAGTTACCTGCAGCTAACGCTGGTGCAATTTTCCATGCAGCCATTAATAATGGGAAGTTCCAAGGAATAATTTGACCAACCACACCTAACGGCTCTTGGAAATGATAAGCAACCGTGTTGTCATCAATTTGAGACATATGGCCTTCCTGAGCACGAATTGACCCAGCGAAGTAACGGAAATGGTCAACGAATAACGGTATATCGGCGTTAAGTGTTTCGCGAACAGCTTTACCATTATCCCAAGTTTCAGCAACCGCGAGTAATTCAATATTTTGCTCAATACGGTCTGCTATTTGTAATAAAATGTTAGAGCGCTCAGTAACTGAAGAACTACCCCATGCGTCTTTGGCAGCATGCGCAGCATCCAATGCAAGCTCAATATCTTCTGCAGTAGAACGGGCGATTTGACATATATCACTGCCATCTACAGGTGTGGTATTAGTGAAATACTCACCTTTTACAGGGGCAATCCATTTGCCGCCAATAAAATTATCGTATTTCGCTTTAAACGTGAATACGGAGCCTTCACTCCCTGGATTTGCATAGATCATAATTACCTCGGTTCAATGTTAATGTAGGGTGCGGATAGAGGTGCAACCCAATAATCAGAGTTAGATGGATACATCATGTTTTCCAACCAACAAGTTAAATTTACATCACTATATTGCGCTCGTTGGTGCTGGACTACTATTACTCTATGGATTTAAAAACTTCCTACTTTGGGATGATTTTTAACATTTTTATAATATTTATTTGATATGTGCATTTTGGGGGGGTATAC
>Ga0222715_10001634_pt1 | contig 21282 bp, 18 predicted proteins | sample C33_9DmetaG_FD_165056 | JGI IMG/M metagenome (GOLD analysis project Ga0222715, IMG submission 165056) | Estuarine water microbial communities from San Francisco Bay, California, United States - C33_9D | ecosystem: Environmental > Aquatic > Marine > Unclassified | place: USA: California... | reverse complement strand
AAACCAAGCATCATAAGCAATAAACAGTATCTATTAGAACATTGGCTGCGTTATGACTGGGTAACCCTAGCAATGTTTGGTGCAGGCATGGTCGGTTATTGCTTGTTACTTGCAAGTGTCATCTTCAATATTTTGCCACCCTTAATCAATATTATGCTGAGTATCAGCTTAGTGTACATCGCATTTACTGTCTTACATGAATCTGTGCATGACAATCTATTTGCCGGTGATACACAACGTCAATGGCTTAACGATAGCATTGGTTGGGTTGCAGCTATTCCTTTTGTGATTATCCCTAGTGCACTATTCAAAACACTGCATTTACAGCATCATGCATTTTTGAATGAGCCTGAACGCGATCCTGATTATTTTTGTCATGCCCGACATCCACTCCTTGCCTTAGGCAAATGCACCATTTTAAATTTTCATTATTTAGTCTGGTACACACGTTTGCTCTATAAGGAGCAATTAGCGATTACTAATATCCTCTCATCTAGCCTGTATTTTTGTGTGTGGGCGCTCATTATTGGCGCGTGCGTTAGATTTGAATGGTTAAGCGAATTAGCGCTATACGTGCTGTTACCAGCATGGATAACGAGTATTATATTGGCCTGGGTATTTGATCATATTGTGCATCAACCGCACACAGCGCAAGATAGTTATTATGGCACCAATGCGTATGATTTTATCGGAGCAAAATGGCTGACTTTAGGCCAAAATAGCCATGTGGTTCATCATGTTAATCCACGTATTGCTTGGCATCGCTATGATCAGCATTTACGTGATATTCAACAAACACATACACAACAAATACAATCTCAGCTAGAGCAAGAAACCATATTGGAGTCGGCATTAAGACACAATATTGCGTTGCCCCACCTATGTAAAAAAGGCGTTTGTGGTCAATGTAAAATTAAAATAGAAGTAGGGGAGTATCAACTGTTAGGGCAGTATGAAGGGGTAAAAAATAGAGCAATAACACCGACAGAACAAGCACAAGGATATGTACTTGCCTGTCAGTCAGTCGCTAATCCAAAGGATAAAGATGAAATTAACACATGGTTAAGTCAACGTTATCCATCAGACCAGTAAGACGGCTAGATTAGGCCGAGTTTCTTCTCAAGGTAGTGGATGTTAGTCCCACCCGCGAAGAAATTCTCATCAGCCATAATGGCTTTTTGTAATGGAATGTTAGTTTTAATTCCATCAATGACAAGCTCATCTAGTGCATGACGCATTCGAGTGATCGCTTCATCACGACTTTCACCGTAAGTAATCAATTTACCAATCATCGAGTCATAAAACGGCGGTACCGAGTAACCAGAATAAATATGAGATTCCCAACGAATACCTAAACCACCTGGAGCATGAAACATGTTGATTTTGCCTGGACTAGGCATAAACGTGTCAGGATCTTCAGCGTTGATACGACATTCAATCGAGTGGCCTTTGATTTTTATTTGAGATTGATCTAGCGATAGTGGCTGACCAGCAGCAACACGTAATTGTTCTTTAATCAAATCCACACCAGTGATCATTTCTGATACTGGATGTTCTACTTGAATACGTGTGTTCATTTCGATGAAATAGAACTCGCCGTTTTCATATAAAAACTCAAATGTACCCGCACCGCGATAGCCAATTTCTAGACAAGCTTTACGGCAACGCTCACCGATTTTTTCACGCATTTGGTCTGATACACCTGGTGCAGGGGCTTCTTCGACGACTTTTTGGTGACGACGTTGCATTGAACAATCGCGTTCACCTAAATGGATCGCACCACCTTGACCGTCAGCTAATACTTGGATCTCAACGTGACGTGGGTTTTCTAGGAATTTTTCCATGTAAACTACGTCATTGTTAAATGCTGCACCGGCTTCAGCTTTAGTCATTTCAATGGATTGTTCTAACTCGGCTTCACTACGAACGACACGCATACCACGACCACCACCGCCACCAGAGGCTTTGACAATGATTGGATAACCGATACGTTTAGCGATAGCTTTATTGCGGTCAGTATCTGCAGTCAATGGGCCATCAGAGCCTGGTACACAAGGTACGCCGGCACTTTTCATCGCATTAATCGCAGAAACCTTATCACCCATAAGGTTGATAGTTTCAGCTTTAGGGCCGATAAAAACAAAACCGCTTTTTTCGACTGCTTCAGCAAATTCAGCACTTTCGGCTAAGAATCCGTATCCAGGGTGGATCGCCACTGAGTTGGTGACTTCTGCCGCAGCAATAATACGCGGGATATTTAAATAACTTTCTTTGGCTGAAGCATTACCAATACAGATAGATTCATCTGCAAGTAAAACGTGCTTGAGCTGTGCGTCAGCAGTAGAATGTACGGCGACAGTTTTGATACCAAGTTCTTTACACGCACGTAAGATGCGTAATGCAATCTCGCCGCGGTTGGCAATTAAGACTTTATCTAACATGTTAGAAATCCCGTATTATTCAATCACAAATAAAGGTTGGTCAAATTCAATAGCATCTTGATTGTTGACTAAAATCGCTTTTACCACACCGGCTTTATCAGACTCGATTTGGTTCATCATTTTCATTGCTTCAATGATACATAAGGTATCACCGACATTAACTTGTGAGCCGACTTCAACGAATGGCTTAGCTTCTGGAGATGACGCACGATAAAAACTACCAACCATTGGCGATTTAACGGTGTGACCCGCTGCTGCAGGCGCAGCTTCGGCTGCAGGAGCAGGAGCTGCGGCTGCTACTGGAGCAGCTGGCGCGGCAAATTGAGCAGGTTGTTGTGCATAAACAGGTGCAATCGGAGCAACACCACCACGGTGGATTCGTACTGATTCTTCACCTTCAGTGATTTCTAATTCTGCAATACCAGATTCTTCGACAAGCTCGATGAGTTTTTTAATTTTTCTAATGTCCATGACGTTCTACCTGTTTTTCTGTTGATGACTAAATTGATGATCGGCACTGTTAATAGCTAATTGATAGCCATAAGTACCACAACCGACGATAACCCCGGAGGCCACATCGGATAAATAAGAATGTTGGCGAAAATCTTCGCGGGCATGCACGTTTGAAATATGAACTTCAATAAACGGGATATTCACACCTAATAATGCATCGCGCAAAGCAACACTAGTATGAGTAAACGCTGCTGGATTGATGATGATAAAATCCACAGAGTTCATTGCATTATGTATAGCATTGATGAGTTCATGTTCAGCGTTAGACTGAAAATGACTAATAGTATGACCAAGTTGCTTGGCATAAAGCCCGCAATAGGTCATCACGTCTTCTAAAGTTTGCGAGCCATATAAGCCGGGTTCGCGTTTACCTAGAAGATTTAGGTTTGGTCCATTTAGGATGAGAATATTCACGATAATCCTTATATCTTGTGTTTAACGTGCAAGATATATCGGATTATAGTGATTTTTTTTGATTACGCAGTAAATTACTGGTCTTATCAGGTGAAATTTTGCTTATTAACTATTTTTAGGCGACGTTTAAGCCTGTTTAACGGTTATTTGCACTTTATATGGGTCAGTTTGTACAATAACCATGTCGACATCTACCTTAGTGTTGAAATATTCGGCACCACCTTGGATTAATCCTGAGGCTAATGTCTCTAATTGGCGAGGTGATTGGTACAGCATTTGAATCATACCTGGGCTTTCATTCAATATGCTAAACGTGGGTAATGTCGCATTGGGGTATAACTTTAAGACTTCCACATGAATATTTGAATCTAACTGTGCCAACAGCTCAAATAACGATGCGTCAGCAGAGACAATATGCTTATGCCCTTCCATAAGTTTGGAGAACAAGTACTTTCCAAATGCAAATATCAGATCGTTAGGGGGAATATCAGTCTTTTGCGACAGTAACGTCACGATTTCGACGACATCTTCTAATGGATAGTGACCTACTGAAGTAAAAATACCATCGGATGACAAGTTAGCTTCTTGCAAGATCTCGTCAGCCATTTCATATGAAATTGTCGTTTCAATCATTTCAACCAGATTAGTAAAAATTATCCCTAACATATATACCCTTAATTGCATTTATTTTGTTTCATACCATACAGGAATTTATCGACTATACTGTAATTTAGTTTAGTTTTTACAGAAAATGAATAGAAGTTTTATATGCTCGATAGTAAACAAAGTGAGTTGAGAATCGCATTTATCAAGACTTATCCGCGCACACTTCGTTTACTAGTACAAGGTTGGGGCGAGTTAAGGCAGCATGCCGAGATTAAGAATGAATCGGTTCGTCAACACTTGCCATTTAAACATTTCCAACAACTCTTAACCCATCTATATTTAAGCGCGGCGGCATTAGATTACAATGATTTAGCCCAATTTGTACAGAGAATGTTACACCGTTTAGAACTAACTACAGACGAGCAATTGGTTACGGATATCGATTCGTTGATGAATCAAATTATTGGCTTTGCCCAATCACCTAATGATCCCATGTTAGTAGCCACGCCGAATTCCCCAGATATGTTAGCCTATCAGCAAGTTGAACAACTAACCTTAGAAGTAGAGCAAGATGTATTAAATGAAACCTTAGAAGACATGGGGATTGTGTTAGAGCACGATATTATTATTGCTATCATTGATGATGATAGAGCGGTGAGTTATTCAATGCAGAAATTACTCGAAAGTTTTAATTTTCGGGTACAGGTATTTAACAGTATTGGAGAGTTTATTGACCGTGACAAGGACCAGTACGCGCACCTAACACCCCATTTGATATTGCTAGATATTGTGATGCCGGATGTGACTGATCAAGAAGTCTTTGCTTTCGCTGAGACGATGCGTAATCAAACCATAAAAGTGATTTGTTTATCGGGTTTAAGCGCATATCAAACACGTTTACAAGCGGTTAGAGCAGGGGTTGATGATTACATTGTTAAGCCAGTCAATGTCAGTAACTTAGTCAGCAAAATCCGCAAGACCTTCCATTTAGATTCACACCGACCGATGTATATTATGATGTTGGATGACCAACCAGATATTTGTGAGTTTTATGAAAACGCCGTCACCACTCGGCATTTATCGGTTAAGGCCTTCTCTAACGTGGCAACTTTTTTTAAAGTATTAGAAAATTTCACTCCGGACATCTTTTTACTGGACTTATCCATGCCAGACATTTCAGGTCTAGAAGTGGCTAAAGTTCTACGCCAACAAAGTAAATATGACTTTATCCCCATTGTGTTTTTAACCGCAGATGAGTCTGAGTCGACGAAAATAGAGATCTTAAATGCTGGCGCAGATGATGTCATTTTAAAAGGTACACCGGTCAGAATGGTTTTTCAGCACATCACTACGCGCACTATACGAGGGCAACATATTCGCTATTTAACATCGCGAGACAGTCTCACCGGTGTGCTCAATCACGGGCAAATTATGGATGCGTGCGCAACTGCATTTACCTTGTTTAATCGCAACCTTAGTAATTTTGTTGTGGTGCTGATTGATCTTGATAATTTCAAAAGTGTGAATGATGAGTTTGGTCACCCGATTGGCGATAAAGTATTATTTGGTATCGGTCAGTTACTACACCGCTCATTGAGACAAAGTGATCTTGTTGGACGTTATGGTGGTGAAGAGTTTGTATTACTTCTGCATGATACCGATTCACGTGCTGTTGAAGACAAAATTGAATCAATTAGAGTGGCGTTTAGTGCGTTGGAATTTAAATCTGAGACTAAAAAGTTTAATGTGACATTCAGCGCAGGGATCGCTGATGCAAAGCATTATCAGAATATCACACAATTGATCTGTGCAGCTGACAATGCCTTGTATCAAGCAAAACGTTCAGGTCGCAATCGCCTGATTAATGCTGATGAATTAAATTTTGAACCTGATACTAATTTGATCTAGATTGCCAGTGCTTGACTAATTTTTTGCGCAATTTGACTCAATGGTATTGCTTGTGTAGTAGCGCCAATGCGTAATGCTTCTTTGGGCATACCAAACACAATACTGCTGCTTTCATCTTGAGCGAAGGTTTGTGCACCGTGTTTTTTCATTGCAAGTAAACCCGCCGCGCCATCTTTGCCCATACCCGTGAGTAATACCCCTACAGCACGATTTCCTGCTACATCTGCTACGGATTTAAACATCATGTCGACCGAAGGTTTATGACCCGACACAAGCTCACCGTCAACAAATTTGATAGTTAAGGCATCATTGATGAGTTGTAAAGTTAAGTGGCGGTCACCCCTAGCAATATAAGCCGTATTGGGTTTTATTGGCTCACCATCTTCTGCTTCTTTTACTGTGATCTCACACAAGCCATTTAAGCGGTCGGCAAATGTTTTGGTAAAACCAACCGGCATGTGTTGGGTAATAATAATCGGCGGAAACTTAGCAGGGATCCGGCGTAATACCGCTTTTAAGGCTTCGGTGCCACCAGTAGATGCGCCTAAAGCCACTATTTTATGGGTAATATTGGAACCGGCTGCGACAGGAGTAAAGTGACTCGACGAGATGGATTGTATTTTTTGTAAATTCGCTTTCGCTGCAGTACGAATTTTATTTTGTAAAATGGATTGATAGTTTTCTAAACCTTTAGCGACGGCTATCTTAGGTTTTTCTATATAGTCAATTGCGCCTATTTCTAAGGCTTTTAAGGTTTCAACAGCCCCATCTGCAGTTAAAGTCGACACCATGACAACAGGGGTTGGCCTTGCTTTCATTAATCTTTCTAAAAAGACCAGCCCACTTATTTCGGGCATTTGGATATCTAATGTGATGACATCAGGTTCGTATTTATTGACCATGTCTCTGGCGACGAACGCATCTTTGGCTACGCCGACGACATTCATATCGGGTGCTTGATTAATGATCTCAGTCAGTACCGCTCGAACTAATGCCGAATCATCGACAATAAGTACATTAATAGTCATCATTATTCCTCATTTTTAAACAACGTAATATCACCGCCGGAAAATGGGCTTTGTGTCAGTTGCTTGGTGTATTCGGATTCGCGCTCTACGATAGTGATGTTTTTGATATCAGTTAAGCGCTTGAGTTTAACTTCACCTGTGTCAGGGAAAAAATAAATTTTGCGAGAGTGCACACCTTCCACATCACTAGCTATGACCGGGATATTTTCAGCGGCAAGATACTCCATCACAAACTGCGAATTGCGTTTACCAATATTGGGGATTGAAAGCGCACTGAGAACATTTGCCCCACCAAACACTTTAGCTTGGAGACGGTGCTTGGCTGCACCGAGTTTGAACATGTCATTAATCATCAGTTCCATGGCATGTACACCATAGCGCGCAGCATCCATAGGCACGGTTTTATGATTAAAATCATAGGGTAATAAAAAATGATTCATGCCAGAAATGTTATTCACTGGATCGCGTAAACACACACTAATACAAGAGCCTAGCACAGTGACTAAGATTGTGTTTTTGTTGGTTATCGTAAACTCACCGGGTTTGATTTTGGCGGCATCACGTTGAAAATACCGGTCGTAATATACTGAACGCGACTCTGACTGTTCTGACATGCACTATCCTTTTACATATACGGTATTGCCTAAAAGCGAAATCTGCTCGTTAAAGCGGCTATAGTTTTCAGAATGACCAACAATAAATAAGCCATTCGGTTTAAGATGCGACAACATGCGGTTGATAATTAAATCGGTGGTAGGGGTATCAAAATAAATCAGCGCATTACGGCAAAATATAATATCCAGATCCTTGGGAACTGAGTAGTGTGGGGTTAAAAAATTTAGTTGTGAAAATGTCACCAATGGCAGTATTTCAGGAATGACCCGAACCAAGCCTTTATTCAGTCCTTTACCACGTTGAAAAAACTGTTTTTGTATCTTAGGTGTGACTTTTTGCAGTGCATCAAAATTATATACACCGCGCTTAGCGACTTTTAATACTTGTGAATTGATATCGGTCGCATGGATGTGGATCTTAGGCTTAAATGTACTTGATGCAAGTGCTGCTGTCATGGCTATCGAATACGCTTCTTCACCGCTGCTACAACCAGCACTCCACACTTTCACTGTACTTGTCTGATGGGCTAGGTATTGCTCTAATGCTGTGAAGTGATGTGGCTCTCTAAAAAACGATGTTAAGTTAGTGGTCAAGGCATCGATAAAAGCTTGTTGTTCATTGAGGCTTGATTCAACTTTACGTAGATATTGGTCAAAATCATACACATGGATTTGCCGCATCCTACGGGATAAACGGCTAAATACCATATTTTGTTTTTGGTCAGATAGATTTACCCCAGCAAGTTTTTTGATTTTTTGCTGAATGTTGCTGAACTGACTTTGGGTCAAAACAAATTCACTATCCTTGTTAGTTATTTCCATACGTTAAAAACTTTCCCATTCATCTTCTGGTGAAGGTGACTGTGGTTTTAGATTTTTACGTGGTGCTTGGTCAGTTCGAAGCAAGGAGCGTTGCTCTACTGAGAGCTGACCCGATACCCGCGGTTCATTTGAAGTCGAAGTGCTAAGGGTACTTAAAAGCGTTTCGGATAATTGAAAGCTAGAAATACTTTGATTTAACAGGCTTGATTGACCTCGCAATGACTCCGATGAGGCTGCCGCTTGTTCAACTAATGCTGCGTTTTGTTGCGTCATTTCATCCATCTGTGCAATCGCATTGTTGACCTCACCAATACTGGCTGCTTGTTGGCGTGATGCCGCAGCAATTTCACCCATGATATCGTTGACTCGTTGAATTGATACGACGATCTCTTGCATGGTTTGCCCTGATTTATGCACCAGTTCATTGCCGGTGGTCACTTTACTGACTGAATCAGATATTAAGGTTTTAATGTCTTTGGCTGCGTTGGCTGAACGTTGTGCCAGTGTACGAACCTCTGCGGCAACTACTGCAAATCCACGACCTTGTTCACCGGCACGAGCTGCCTCTACTGCGGCATTCAGGGCTAAAATATTTGTTTGGAAAGCGATTGAGTCGATAACCCCAATAATATTTGAAATTTGATCCGCAGAGTCATTAATCGATGCCATAGTTTTCACTACTTGTTCAATTAACTCACCGCCATTACACGCAACACTTGAAGCGTCAGCAGCTAGATGATTCGCCTTTTCAGCATTTTGAGCATTGAGGTTAATTGTGCCACTGATTTCATCCATGGACGATGCCGTCTCTTCTAAACTGGAAGCCTGCTCTTCGGTACGTGATGATAAATCCATATTACCTTGGGCAATTTCAGACGATGCGGTATTAATTGTCGATGCAGACTCTCGTATTTCTGCAATCATATTCGCCAAGTTATCGCAGCTATTATTACAGTACTGTTTTAATTCGTTGAAGGTACCTTGGTATTCAGCTTCAACACGCTGCGTTAAATCACCATTAGACATTGCCATGAGTACAGAGGAAACATCATTGAGACCTGATTCGGTGATCTGCATTAACTCATTTAAACCTTCAGACATTTTTAATAAAAAGCCTTCTTTGTGTTGTTTAGATGCACGGTAACTAAAGTCTCCTTGTAATGCTGAATCGACCATCGCGCTGATCTCTTTCTCTGCTTCAATCTCTTTGGTGCGGTCTAACCATTCCACCACAGAGCCAAGGCGCTCACCTGTATCAGATATAATGGGATTAGCGATCAAGCGAAAATGGCGTTTACCGATAGTTACTTGAGCAGTATGTGTATGTTGTAATGCGGCTAGCATACTCGCTTGATGCGCTGGATTTTTGTGAAAAATATCCATCGAGCCACCTAGTACCTTTTCCGCTTTGAATTTTGGATAGACTTCACGTAAATCTTGTTCACATTCACTGAGCATATTGTTTACGGCTTTGTTTAGATAAATAATATTGCGGTCTGCATCCGCAATCATCACATTGGTCGTCGTGCTGTTGAGTGACTCTAAGATCCGCTGCTTTCTGCGATCTTCTTCAAACACTTCTGTCATGTCATGCAGTTCAGTAGAGTAGCCTGCTAAAGAGTTATCTTCATTAAAGATTGGATTGACGATTAAACGTAAATCTACATTGCCCAATTTTAAGGTCGACACATACTCTTCGGTCAAATTATCGAGTAAATGCGAAATTCCAGGGACGCCTTTGAAGAAAATATCAACATGAGTACCTTTGATATTGTTCGCATTAAACTGGCCTATATCACTGCTGATTTCGTGTTCGGCAGCCGCGAGCATTTTACGTGCCGAGGCATTGGCGTAAATAATCGAGCGCTTGGTATCGCTTAAGATAAAGGCCGTGGATGAGTTATCTAGTGCCTGTTTGATTCTAAATGCTGCACCGGCTTTTTCATTTGCTTGGGCAAGCGTTTCAGTGACGTCGCTCAGATTATTATTTAACAAGCCGAATTCATCTTTTTGTTGGGTGTGCTCAGTTTGTGAAAAGTCACCGTCAATGATGTGGTCAAAGCGAGTTTTGATTTGTGAAATAGAGCGACTGATAGATTTTACGATAAGTAAACTAAACAACAAACATGATATGAACGAGCTAAGAATGATACTCAGTGCAATATTGCGTTCTCTCACAGTATCTGCGATTCGCTCGTTTAATAGATCGCGTAAAATCAGAATGCTATTAGCGTTAAAATCATAAATTGCATTAATAACTGACGTATATTCATCAAAAAATAATGCCGCTGACAAGGTAATATTTTCTGCATTAATGATTTCGTCATGAGCAAGGTCAAATAGCTCATTTAATTGTGTTTGAAACGTTTGTGTTTGCTCTTTGTATTGTATAAAGCGTGGCTCGACATCAGCAGCTGAAGTGAGGTTACTAACAAAATCGGCCGAAGGGTAAATTGTACCGTTGATGAAGCCTTCCATTTCTCCACGCTCGAGTTGCGTAATCGTTCCACGAGCTAATATACCTGCGCCTTTTCCGCGTACCTTTCCTAGACTATTAGCTAATCTTGGAACGTCAATATAATTAGTCATAATGGCGTGATAACTTGCACTGCTAGGGTCGTAATAGAGTAAAAACTTCTTCATGAGCTCCGATGATAATCGGCCTATGTTCGAGATTAAATCTGAATGGAGTTTGAACGCCATTTGTCCATCAATTGATTGATTCACAATATTTGATTTGATGGTTTCCCAATTACGTTGTAATCCTTGGATTCGGGTGATTAACTTACTGTCTTGGTGTTGTACCAGTTGTCTTTCTAGCTGATCAAACGCGCCATCTATGAGGGTGCTTTTTTCAAATCGTACGGCGTTAGCTGTCGTATCGCCACCATAGATCCTTGCAGTCGTACCTCGATGCTCCGCTAAGGTTTTGCGTAAGGTGATAGTTTGATTAACAAACTCCATACCGACTAATTCGATATTTGCGATGCGTTCAGTTTCAACGGATGAGTTATAAAAATACGTCACCGGTATAATTAAACTGATGAATGCCAATAATCCAATCAGGCTCATCTTGATAGGTAAATTGATGTTGTTGAGTAAGTTATTCATGCTTATACCGCTTCCTCTGAGTGAATATCAATTTGCGTAAAAATTCCAATATCTTTACTCGTCATTAATTTTTTGATGTTCACAATAATAGTCATTAACTCATTGGCCTCGATTAGGCCTTCTAAATAGGTGTTATCAAACCCCACGCCAAACTCAGGTGGTGGTTGAATATCTGAATCTTCGATGGTAAACACGTCTGACACTTCATCTACAACAATGCCAATAATGCGTGTTTCAATGTGCAGCATAATGACGATAGTAAATTCGTCATAAGTCGCTGTACCCACGTTAAATTTCATGCGTAAATCAATAATAGGTACAATATCGCCGCGCAGGTTTAATACCCCTTTGACATAATCGGGTGAATTAGCGATAGGTGTCACGCTGGCATAGCTGCGGATCTCTTTGACTGTTAGAATATCTAATGCGTAGGTTTCTTTTCCTAGTACAAAGGTTAAAAATTCACGTTCAGCCATGTTGGTTATCTGCTATTTGTTGTTGCTTGGCGATGTGCGCAAGTTGTTCTACATCTAATATCATTGCCACTGAGCCATCTCCCATAATCGTTGCAGCAGATACACCTGTAACGGCCTTGTAATTTTTTTCTAAACTTTTAATTACCACTTGCTGCTGCCCCTCTAAACTATCAACATGCAAACAAAACTTATGCTTACCGGATTCGATAATCATAATGATTGATTGGGTTGGGTGGGGCTTAAGTGCATTAGGAGCCATCAAATCATGTAATGAGATGAGAGGTAAATATTCGTCTCGAATATGAATAATGGGATGATTAGCGACAGAAGGTAATTGTTCCTGTGTTGGGCGCAAAGATTCAATAATGTTTGTTAAAGGAATGATATAGGTTTGCTCTGCACAACAAATTTTCATGCCTTCAACAATTGCCATGGTGAGCGGTAAGGATAAGCTGAAGGTAGTGCCTTCGTTTGGTTGTGAGTCGATGCTGATCCGGCCGTTAAGTTGTTCGATATTTTGACGAACGACATCCATGCCCACGCCACGCCCAGAGACATCCGTTACTTTCTCAGCAGTTGAAAACCCTGGAGCTAAAATCAGATCCCAAATTTGGGTATCGGTGAGATCTGCTGTATCAGTTAAGCCATTTTCTTTGGCTTTTTTCAGAATTTTAGCTGTGTCTAGACCGGCACCGTCATCGCTGACATCAATATGGATATTATTCCCTTTTTGGTACGCCTTGAGTGTGACCGTAGCGCCGACAGGTTTATTTAAGCGCGTGCGTTGAGCTGCTGATTCAATCCCGTGGTCAACGCTGTTTCGGATAAGATGAGTCAGAGGGTCGACGATTTTTTCGATCATCCCCTTATCAATTTCGGTTTCCGCACCTTCAATCACAAGCTCTACTTGTTTGTCTAATTTGCTAGCAATATCATGTACTACACGAGGAAAGCGGTTAAACACAAAACTCAGCGGTAACATGCGCATGCTCATCACAGCGTCTTGCATTAAGCGAATATTATGATTAACGTTTTCTAACGCCTGTTGTAAATTTTCTGAAGAGTGGACTTGCGTTTGATGGAGCTGTTGTAACATCGCATCGGCAATGACCAACTCTCCGACTAAATTAACCAGTGAATCAATCTTTTGTGTATCGACTCTAATTGACGAGGTACTCGTAGCGGTTGGCGCGCTTTCTTCGCTGGCCTTTTTGGGCGTTGGAGATGGGGATTTTACTGGAGTTGGCTGAAGTGGTTCAAAAAAACCAAATGCCTCATCGTCACTAGTTTGTGTTGTCGAGGAGGTACTACTGGCAGAGCTGATGGGTAAATCGAAAAAACCAAATCCTGCATCATCTTCACTGCTGTTGATGCCTTTAGGCAATAACTCCTGTAGCTTTACAATTTGCTCAGCAATGTTTTTGTCGGGGATAGATTCGTGTTGTTGATAAGCATTGAAAATGGTTTGAAGTAAATCAATCGTAGTTAAAAATTCGGTGGTATGAATTTTGTTTAGGCTCAGCTCATTATTACGGACGAGTACGAGGATACTTTCCATCTCATGAGTGAGTCCGGTTAAGCCATCAAAACCGAATATGGCACTGCCACCTTTAATGGAATGCGCAGCACGAAAAATGCGGTTGATATCTTCTGCATCTAGGGCCTCGACATCCATACCCAATAAAATGCGTTCCATTTCATGTATGTGTTCTTGTGTTTCTTCAAAAAACACACTATGAAACTGCTGCATATCTATTGACATAAAAAGGCCTTATTACTTAGATAATACTTTTTCGGCAACCATGAGTAACTTGTCTGGGTCAAATGGTTTGACCATCCAGCCTGTGGCACCTGCTGCACGGCCTTTTTCTTTCATGTTGTCACTGGCTTCAGTGGTTAACATGACGATAGGCTTGGCTTGGTATTCAGGTTGCGCACGTAAAGATTTGATTAGAGTTAATCCATCCATACGCGGCATATTTTGGTCGGTTAAGACAAAGTCATACTCATTAGCTAGGCATAAATCTAATGCTTCGATTCCATCTTCAGCAGCGGTGACATCATAATCCGCTGAGGCGAGGGTTACTTTAACCATTTTCCTGATTGAAGGTGAATCATCAACAATAAGAATTCGTTTAGTCATTTTATTGATTCCTTAGAAAAATTCTATCTCGCCCGCTTCCATGCTGGCGCTTGATACCGGGTTAATTATGTTATCTCGACGTTTCCGGATATTGTCTAGATACTCTCTAATATCAGCGATGACAATATCTAGATCTTCAGAGCCGATGGTGTCGATTTGTTCGCGAATAAAGTGCAAAGTATTGAGGCAAAACTGTAAATTTTGCCCATTAATATCGCCAAATTGCACGCCTCGAACTGATTCGTTCATAAAGCTTTTAATTTCTTGTGTGAGACGAGAAATTTGCACGTATTCCAAGCTGCTTTCTCGGACGTTGCGGATCACCAAGTCATGTTGTTGGGAGATAAGTCTTTGCAGTGCAACAAAGTTAGTACTAATTAAGTCAACTGCGTCGGTTTGTGTACTGTTAATATCATCTAAGCTGACTTCACATTCTCTGATCATATTATTGATTTCTGTCGCTAATAGGATCGAAAGTGATTGTTGTTTTTCTTTACGTTTAGCGAGCTTAGTTTCAAACCCTTTACTAAATCGCTGTAATTCTGAGATGAGATATAGTGACATCAAAATTGAAGTGACGGTTATGACGAGCACCGGATCATGGTGGCTAGAAAAAAATCCAACCACAACAGAGATTAATGTTACGGCTATAGATAGGTAGATATATTTAAATTGCAGTCCCATGCGCGTTATGCATTCCTTATCCAAAGAGTGATCATCTACTACTGTTAGCATATATTCTGGTCCTAAAAATTAACGCGAATACATAGCTGCGTAACATTATAAAAAGGAAGGCGTCAGCCTAACTGTTAATAATATAGTGTAGTTGTCTTTGACATAATTTGCGCAAAGACTATTAATTACTCTTATCGGTAAAGATTCCATTTACATGAGTAGCAAATTTAGCCGCGGGTAACATTCCAGTTATGCGAGCTTTGGTTAATTCATTTCCTTGTGTATCAAAAAATAAAATAGTCGGCAGACCTGTGACGTCAAACTCATTTTGAAACTCCAAGTTCGTTGGCGTGTTGTCGGTCATATCTATTTGCATCCATACTGTGTTGGCTAGCGCAGCCTGCACTGTGCTGTCAGGAAAGACATACTTTTCAAATTCTTTACATGCTACACACCAATCGGCATATAAATCGATCATAACCGTTTTACCGGCAGCATTGGCTTGGGCAATTTTAGCGGCTAAGTCACCTAGATCTTTTACGATGAGAAACTCAGGGTGACCTTTAGCAGTTAAAGGTGCTGCTGTTTGCCCATTTTCGAGCTGCATTGGTACTGCTGTTGTTGCTAATGTTGATGGCGCCATAGCTTGGTAGCCATAAGCAAATGATAATAAGATCCCTGTTATGATAACTGCATTGCGCACGCCTTTGGCAAATGTGGTCTCAGTGGCTTGGTTTAATGTGAAATAATACACAAACAATGCAAGACCAACTCCGGCCCATAATAAATCCGTTAACGGGTGAACTATGATGCGCTCGACAAATAAGATGGCAACCGTCAGCATCATAAAGCCAAAGGTGACCTTGACGATATTCATCCAGTTACCTGCTTTAGGCAGTAGTTTTCCACCGGTCATACCAAAGATAATCAACGGTATCCCCATACCTAAACTAAGCGCATACAATGCGGAGAAACCCAGTAATAAATCCCCACTTTGGGCAATAAACAGCAAAATACCGGTTAACGGAGCAGTCGTACAAGGGGAGGCAACTAAACCAGATATCACTCCCATTACGAATACGCCGACAAGATTGCCGCTACGCTGTTGGTTAGCAATACCATTGAGTTTGGCTTGCCAAGCGGAGGGAAGCTGGATCTCGAATCCTCCAAATAATGCCGCTGCAAGGATCACAAACAACCCAATAAAAATGCTCAGTAATAACGGAGATTGCAACGCTGCTTGAAACTGTACGCCTGCGGAGGCGACGACTAACCCTAATATAGAATACGTAATTGCCATACCTTGGACATATACAAATGATAAAACAAATGCACGTGACAACGACATGTTAGCACCTTGGCCGATCACCAACCCCGATAAAATTGGATACATAGGAAAGACGCAAGGGGTAAACGCTAATGCGATCCCAACTAACAAAAACAACGCTAATTTGTAGCCAAGATTACCGTCGGCCAATAAAATATCGAGTAGTTTGTATTGCTCTGATGCCGATGCAGATCCTGATGCCGTTGACTCCTTGGTCACATCGGTTGTTGTGGCTGTACTGGCGATAACCTCGGATAAATAAATCACTTTCGTGGTTGGCGGGTAGCACAAGCCTGCTTCAGCGCAACCTTGAAAACGTATTTTCACTACGCCATCGGAAATGGATTCAATAATCGGGTAGGTTACATCAACCGTATCAAAAAACACATCGGAGATACCAAAGAATTCATCTTCTATTTGTGTAGGCGCAGGACTGTAATTCGGTTCGCCGATATTGGCGTTTTTAGTGACGGTCTTAAATTGTTTTTTGTATAAATAATAGCCATCTGCAATAGCCCAATTCACGCTTAATTGATCATTTTGTTGTGAATAATCCATCACAAACGCATCATCGACCTTGAGAAATTGAGGTTCGTCATCAAATATAGAAGATAAAGGCTGAGTTTGTGCGCTAACCATTGTAGATAAAATCAGGCATGCGATACTGAACAGAGTAATCAAAGAAGTATGTAAAGCACGGCTATAAGGTGTGTTAGGCATAATATTGGTTTATTCTCAGGTTAAAAAAGGTGGATAAAACTAAAAGACCGTTGAAAGTCTACCTTGCTTTCATATCGGCTTTCAATCAATTACAGTAACATAACTTTAGCAAGTGTGGATTAAACGAAACTTAAGGAAGTCTTTTGGGTAAATTATTTTTGTTGTTTGTGATCATGCCGATTGCAGAAATCGCGGTTCTCATCAATGTAGGCGAAATTATTGGTGGTTGGAATACGGTATTACTGGTTATCTTGTCCGCCATGATTGGGGCGTATTTGGTCAAACGCGAGGGCGTTTCGACGTTGGCACAAGCTCAGATAAAATTGCAACAAGGGCAAGTACCAGCCGAAGAAATAGGGTCAGGGTTAATGTTATTAGTAGCGGGTGTATTACTGGTGACACCGGGTTTCATTACCGATGTATTTGGACTGCTGTTGACCTTGCCATTCACGCGCAAGAAAATTGGTGGAGTGTTGTTTCATGCACTGAACGGCAAAATGCATGCATCGGCGCATTTTTCTCAGTCAGGATTTAGCCAGTCGGGATTCTCTCATTCAGATTTTGGTCAGACTCATGCGCAAAATGATGACATCATTGATGGTGAGTTTCGTGAAACTGCTTCGGAGGATACGGTACAAATATCCAAAATACCGACAGAGCGAAGTGAGGACGATCAGCCTACTAACCCCAAAAATGACAAATAGTTGCATTGTAGCCTGAAATTGATAGTCTGAGCATCAATGGATGTTAACTATAAATATAAAGAGGCTTATTATGCATTTACGTAATATCTGTCGTACATCTATCATCGCATTATCTATCGTGGCAGCTAGCTTTACCGTTACTGCGCAAGAATATAAGGCATTAGTTGGCGGTCGCCTGATTGATGGTTTTGGTCATCAACCTCTCGCCAACAGCGTAATTTTAATTAAAGATAACGTTATCCAATCGGTAGGTACAGTTGCTACCTTGCCCGTTCCTGATGGTTATACCGTTATTTCCACTGAGGGAATGGATGTCCTTCCCGGATTGTGGGAAGCACACGCTCATCTTATGTTGAACGGGCATGCCGATTACGCGCATTGGCACCCAACTTACAAAGACCGCCTCGCGGATGAAATTATGCCGGCTAGTGCGGTACAATTACTTTTAGCAGGTGTGACGAGTACGCGTGATCTTGGTGCGCCGTTAGAACCTTCTTTATCGGTAAAACGTCGTATTAACAGCGGAGAAATTCCCGGCCCTCGACTGTATATCTCCGGTCCATTTATTCAACATGAGCCCTATCCAGGGACTGAGCGTTATCGCTGGGGAGTCGCTAATGTTGCGCAAGCACAGGCTAAAGTGAGCATGCTTGCTGAAGCTGGTGTGGATGTCATTAAATTGATTGATCACGATGTCATGTCTTTGCAAGTGGCTCAAGCGGTCGTTGATGAAGCGCATAAGCATGGCCTAAAGGTAGTAGGCCATTCGCATAAACCCGATGAAATCCGTCGAGGCCTAGAAATTGGTATTGATAACTTTGAACATACTGGTTTAACGACTGCACCACAATACCCGCAAGATATTATGGATATGCTCAAAGAGCGCACCGCCAAAGGCCGAATAGCAGGTGGCCCTTTGTATTGGACACCTACTGTTGAAGGATTATTTAATTACTCTCGAACGGTTGCCAATCCCGAAAAGCTCGATAACACTTGTTGGCAGCGCGGTTTAAAAGCTGACACAATTGCAGATATTAAAGCCTCGTTAACTAATCCTGGTCAATTAGAGTACATGCAGCTCACACCCTTGCGTCAGCCGACTTTAGAACAAAAGGTCAAACAGTTAAAAGACGCGGGCGTAATCTTATTGATAGGTACTGACAGTGGTATCCCGACCAAATTTCATTGTCAAAGTACGTGGAATGAATTGGCCGTGTGGGTCGATGATTTTGGTTTTGATCCTATGTATACCATACGTGCAGCCACATATTGGCCTGCTGTCATGATGGGCGTAGCAGATAAAACTGGTACGATTTCTAAAGGCAAATTAGCGGATATTATAGCGGTTAAAGGCGATGTATTACGCTATATTAACTTATTACAAAATGTCGATATGGTAATGAAAGATGGCGTTCTGTATAAACAAAACGGTCAGCCAGTAGAGGCAAATCTGTAATTTCTCTTGAGCATCAATCTGAATTTTCCCTTTTTGCGTCATTTTTGATAAAAAAAGGGAAAATTTTCTTCCTCCTCCCTTGAAAGATTCCGCATTAACGCCATATCAACGAACATAGCTAAGTAATTATCTATTTAGCGATTAAAGCCGGCCCAATTGTGGGTTTGTTATTATCATTAAATAATTGAAAATCGGAGAAATAAAAATGGCAATTCGTCCTTTACACGATCGCGTTATTATCAAACGTGCTGAACACGAAAGTAAATCAGCCGGTGGTATTGTTTTAACAGGTTCTGCTGCTGAAAAATCAACTCGTGGTGAAGTTATCGCAGTAGGTAACGGTCGCATTTTAGAAAACGGTGATGTGCAAGCATTAGCGGTTAAAGTGGGTGATACGGTTATTTTCAGTGAAGGCTACGGCGTTAAGTCTGAAAAAATCGACGGCGAAGAAGTTCTGATCCTTAGCGAAGGCGATATTCTAGCTATTGTTGAATAACATTCATTAATCCATTTTTGATGTGTGGTGTTGATACCGCACTTAATCTTATTTTTTATAAGGAAAATTATTATGTCAGCAAAAGAAGTACGTTTTTCTGATGACGCACGTAGCAAATTGCTTAACGGTGTCAATATTTTAGCAAACGCAGTAAAAGTTACATTAGGTCCAAAAGGTCGTAACGTAATTTTAGACAAATCATTCGGTGCCCCGACTATCACTAAAGATGGTGTATCTGTTGCCAAAGAAATCGAATTAGAAGATAAATTCGAAAACATGGGCGCACAAATGGTAAAAGAAGTTGCCTCTAAAGCGAATGATGAAGCGGGTGACGGAACGACTACAGCGACAGTGTTAGCACAAGCAATTGTGACTGAAGGTCTTAAATCAGTAGCAGCGGGTATCAACCCAATGGATCTGAAACGCGGTATCGACAAAGCAGTTGCAGCAGCAGTTGAAGAGCTAAAAGCATTATCTACTCCTTGTGCTGACACTAAGTCTATTGCACAAGTTGGAACTATCTCTGCTAACTCTGACACGATTGTTGGTGACATCATCGCTGAAGCGATGGAGCGTGTAGGTAAAGAAGGCGTGATTACCGTAGAAGAAGGCCAAGCCTTACAAAACGAATTAGACGTTGTTGAAGGGATGCAATTTGACCGTGGTTACTTATCACCCTATTTCATCAACAATCAAGAAAATGGCACAGTAGAAGTTGATTCTCCGTACATTTTATTAGTCGACAAAAAAATCTCTAACATCCGTGAATTATTACCGACGTTAGAAGCAGTAGCTAAATCATCTAAGCCGTTATTGATCATTGCTGAAGATGTTGAAGGCGAAGCGTTAGCGACATTAGTTGTTAACAACATGCGTGGTATAGTAAAAGTTGCAGCGGTTAAAGCACCTGGTTTTGGTGATCGCCGTAAAGCGATGTTACAAGATATCGCTATCTTAACTGGCGGTACTGTAATTTCTGAAGAGATTGGCTTAGATTTAGAAAAAGTTACTCTAGAAGATTTAGGTACAGCGAAACGTGTTGTTATCAACAAAGATAACTCAACGATTGTTGACGGTGCTGGCGACCAAGCGAGTATTGAAGCGCGTTGTTCACAAATTCGTGCACAAGTTGAAGATTCTTCTTCTGACTACGACAAAGAAAAACTTCAAGAGCGTTTAGCTAAATTAGCTGGCGGTGTTGCGGTTATTAAAGTTGGCGCGGCGACTGAAGTTGAAATGAAAGAGAAAAAAGCGCGCGTAGAAGATGCATTACATGCAACTCGTGCAGCGGTTGAAGAAGGTGTAGTACCTGGTGGTGGTGTTGCTCTAGTTCGTGTAGCTGCTAAATTAGCAGATATGAAAGGCGATAATGAAGAGCAAACATTAGGTGTGAAACTAGCGTTACGTGCGATGGAAGCACCAATGCGTCAAATCTCTACTAATGCCGGTGCAGAAGCATCTGTTGTGGTAAATAACGTTAAAGCGGGCGATGCTAACTACGGTTATAACGCGGGTAACGACACATACGGTGATATGTTAGAAATGGGTATCCTTGACCCAACTAAAGTCACTCGTAGTGCATTACAATTTGCAGCGTCTATTGCAAGCTTAATGATCACAACTGAAGCAATGGTAGCAGATGCACCTGTAGATGCTTCAGCAGCTCCGGCAATGCCTGATATGGGCGGAATGGGTGGTATGGGCGGCATGATGTAGTGCGACAAGAGTCGGCTTAAATACCTCTCTAAAAAAAGCCCTAACAAGTTAATGTTAGGGCTTTTTTGTTTACCGCCACAATTAATTACATAAAGCGCTTACTCAGCTAACT
>Ga0222715_10001633_pt1 | contig 21288 bp, 38 predicted proteins | sample C33_9DmetaG_FD_165056 | JGI IMG/M metagenome (GOLD analysis project Ga0222715, IMG submission 165056) | Estuarine water microbial communities from San Francisco Bay, California, United States - C33_9D | ecosystem: Environmental > Aquatic > Marine > Unclassified | place: USA: California... | reverse complement strand
CATCTACCAGGGTTTCAATATAACTACCCTTTCAAATGCCCTATTGAAGAATTAAAACCAAGTTGGGGTGAATACCCTTGTATAGCAGAGGAAGATAACAATGAGTGATTTCCAACATATAATTCACAAGATGAATCTATTAATGCTTAACGGTGATGACGAAATGAAAGAGTCAGAGAAAGATGACTTTACTGAATATTGTAAAATTAATTACGATGTCGATGATTTCTATGCTAACATTGAGTTTCATTACAACCCTAGTACTGAACAAACCTTAGTAGAACTATTTGATGGCAAGGAAACTATTACAGCTAGATTTAAGACATGCATTAAACCTTCCGAATGGATTATCTGGTACGCAGACTTAGCAAGGAAAAATGTCGATAGCAACTTAATAATTTAATTGTTTAAAAATGCTTTTTAAAATTTTATAATAAAGAAACTTTAAAAAGAAAGGTCGAAAGATGAAAGTGTATGCAATATTCAATATCGATTCCGACAATACTTCTATTAGTCATAAAGACTTAAATAATGAAGATGCTGTCCATAAATATATAACAGTTCCTACTTTAGCATGGGCAGATAAAAACAGTGGATTCGTAGAATACGATATGAACAAAGAAAAGATATCGCATTTCGTTTTATTCCCTGATTCTAAATCTGCAATAGCTGAAGCTAGAGAGTTATCTGGACATTCAGGATTGGAATATATAGTCAAGGAATTAGAATTAGATTTAACCGGTGGACTAAACGTTCCTAACACGATCTTTAGTTCATACGATGACCACCCTTATTAATATAAAAACCTAGTATTTACTTATCGGGCCTTTTAGTTTATAGATAATTCTATGGATAAAGGACCCGATAATATTATTGATTTTACTAGTGCAGAAAATAAGATTTTATCAGACAAGGAAAAGAAGTTTGTTGAATTCATATTTCAAGGTTTAGGTAAGAAACAAGCGGCTTTGGAAGCCGGTTATGCTCAATCTGCAGCGCACGTTCAAGCGACACGCCTACTAAAGAAAGATAAAATTAGAAAGGCCCTGGATCGTTTACGCTCTCTTCAACATCAACAAACCGTTCATACTATGGACAAAGAGATTGACGCTATTGATGCCATGATCCATGAAGCTCGAGAAAGAGGGCAAATAGGTGCAGCGGTTCAGGCCGCTAGACTTAAGGCACAAATGTTAGGGTACCTTGTTGATAAAAAAGAGATTAAGACAACAAACCTTGACACCATGTCCGAGGACGACATCGTCAATTACCTTGATTCATTAAAAGCATCTTACAGCAACACGCAGTAAGCGTGGTTGATTGTGGTTGACGGTTGATCCTTGACTCTTGATTCTTGATCAATCCGGTACAAACAGTAGAGCGTAAGGGGTCAACAAACAACAACATAGCTCGGCGCATCACGGTACACGTCTGTACAACTCTGATCCAGTTTATATAAAAAATAAAAATGACATCTTTAAAATAAAGATGTTTACTTCTGTATTTAATCGTAGTAAAATAAAACCACAAAGAAAGAGAGAAAGAAAAATGAAAAAAACCGAAAATAAACTTCCTAGAACTGTTAGTCAAATCGGAAATGATATATGTCTTTTTAGACTAGTTAACCCGAAGCAACAGGGAAGTAAATCTCATGCCATTTATGAGAAAGCTATGAAAGCAACCACTATCAAGGAAGCTTTCGATCAGGGATATCGAACAGTAGATATTTCTTATGATTCCATGTCAAATGGAAAATTTAAAAAGCCTAACGTACTAATAGCTAGGTATCTTAAAAAAGACCACAAGGAATTATATTTAGCATTCCTTAGTGAATTTAAGGATGTCAAACTTTCACCTCAAATGGAAAAGAATGTGAAAGAATTGACAGCATTAGTTAACAAGTTATAATTATAATTGGGGACCTTCGGGTCCCCTTTTTTTATTCTTGATCGCTTGATCCCTGCTGATCAATCTTGATAAGTTGATCGTTGATCAGTCAAGAGTATGTAGTAAGGAGTATGTAGTAAGAAGCAAAATAACTGTACCTCTCTGATCCAATTTATATATATAAAAAATAAAAAATTAAAAAAATAAGAAAATAAAAGTGTTTAAAAAATAAAAAAATTTATTATAAAGAATTAAGAAAGGAAAATTAATGAAAGAACTAATTTATATAATTTTAATTATAATTTTTTTAAAATTAAGTATTTACTTTTTTTAAAATATGAATTATAAATATAGTAATTCTTTAATATAAAGAATTAAGAAAGGAAAAAGAAAATGAATAATAAAATAGAAGAAAAAGGAAAAGGAAAACTAAATAAGTTTCCTTCTTCTTTAATAAGAATTAAAGATAATTTAATTCTTCATAGATTAGTAAACGATAAAAAAGGAAAATCGTTTACTAGATTAGAGAATTATAAATTCTCTACTACGATTGAAAATTCCTTTAAAAACGGAATGAGTAAAGACGATTACGATTATAATACTAATAAACTAAAAACTATTTATTCGATAGATTTAGGAAATCTTAATAAAGAAAATAAATTAAGATATTTAGATACTATTAATCTTAATCTTTCTTTTTTAAAAGATAGTAAGATATCTAATAGAGATGAATTATTATCTCTAAATAAAAAAGCGTTAGAAGAAATAAATAAATTATAATTTATTTATTATCTAATTTTTAAGAGAGAGGAATTAATTCCTCTCTCTTTTTTTATTTCTACTATTTAAAATTTTTTCGAAAAAAAAATCGTATTAAGTTTAAGCGAAAAACTTCGTATAAGTTTCGAAAAACTTTTTCCATGGTGCTGTAGTCTAGAGTAAACAGTCAACAAATAGCTTATATTTGTATAAATTTAGTATATAAATAAAAAATGGCTTTTTTGGTAGCTAACATTCCCCCTATTGAAGTTTATGTAAAAAAGGAGTATCTTTATGATCATGAAAAAGGTCATGGAGATTATGAAAAAGGCGTTTGGACCACTGCTAAGTCGATTACCGGCCGAGCTTTGTATTTCGAAACGTATCTATATAATTCTGGTGCTCTGTTTGATAAGCTACCTATATCTGCGTTCTGTTCACGGCCAGTAGATAAGGAAGAAAGTTTACCATTGGAAGAGTTACAGTTATGGGACTGCTTTAGTTATCATATTGCTGTTATCCAGAAATGCAATCCTGGGACAGGGCGTTGTAAGTATTTATCACCTAGTAAGCAATGGCACTATGGAACATATTTGTTCACGATAGATTCTGCTCACCCTGATCCTAACATTCCTGATGTCGGATATTCCGAAATCCCGAGCCAACATAAGTCGTTTAATATTCTAGAACTAGATAACGGCCACTATGCAGCTCAACCTAATAATCGTGTTATATTTTACGATAAAAGTTTGTCTCCCAAAGAAATGACGTTCCCTGACTATAAAGTTTCGACTATTGAATATAGTGTCGAGCAACATTCTAAATGGGTCGCAGGCGATGATGAAAGTTTTTTTTATGAACTTAGAGATACTACAAAAAGCTGAACAGATATTACTAGATAAAAACGCTCCTCAAGAGATTCGAGAAAAAGCGTTCCTGGTCATCAAAAATCAAAAAGAAAAACAGGAAGTATCTGGAGCACAAACTTCCATATTAAATTTCGCTCAACACATGTATAACGGGTACTCGACTCCTGCTCATATACAATTAATCGCTAAACATTTAGAAGCTTTAGAAAATGATGAATTTGATCGTCTAGCAATTTTCATGCCGCCAAGACATGGAAAGTCAATGTTATGTTCCGAGATGTTTCCCGCCTGGTTCCTTGGTCGTAATCCTAAAAAGTTTATTATTCAATCGACTTACGCTCAAGAACTGGCTGATGATTTTGGACGCAAGGTGCGTAACCACGTCAAATCGGAAGAGTTCCTCAAAGTTTTTCCGAATGTAGCTTTACGAGAAGATTCAACTTCAGCGAAACGTTTTCACACAGTTCATGGCGGAACATATTCAGCGGTCGGTGCGGGCGGTGCGATTACAGGTCGTGGTGCACACTTGTTAATTATTGATGATCCGATTAAAGGGCGTGAAGATGCGGAATCTCAAGTTCAAAGAAGGAATTTAATTGAATGGTATAAGTCAGTCGCATTTACACGATTAATGCCAGGCGGAAAAGTTATCATCATTCAAACGAGATGGCACGAAGAAGATTTAGCAGGTTGGGTTCTTGATAATGAACCCGGTCAGTGGAAAGTTTTAGACTTACCTGCGATTAACGATAACGGAGATGCTCTCTGGCCCGAAGCTTATCCCGTAGAAAAATTAAAAAAGATTCAAGCGACTGTCGGAGAAAGAGTTTGGCAAAGTTTATACCAACAAAAACCAACTGCGGAACAAGGTCAAATTTTAAAAAGAGATTGGTGGCGTATATGGGATAAAAAAAGATTTCCTGGCTGTCACACGATCATACAATCTTGGGATACTGCCTTTTCCGCAAGACAAACTGCGGACTATTCAGCGAGAACGACTTGGGGTGTTTTTACACATTCAGATGAAAAAGGAAAAGATCAAGCTTGTATAATTTTATTAGAAGCTTGGCGTAATCGTGTCGAGTATCCTGAACTACGAAAAGAGGCTCAACAATCCTTTTTCGATTGGAAGCCCAATGTCGTTTTAATTGAGAAACGAGCATCAGGGCAAAGCTTACTTCAAGATTTACGAAGAGCAGGAATTCCTGTCAAAGAATTTACACCTGATCGAGATAAAGTTTCGAGAGCACATGTCGTAGCTTCCATGTTAGAGACAGGACTTATTTGGGTTCCGAATGAAGCGTGGGTAGAAGATTTAATTGAAGAATGTGCTTCTTTTCCTTACGGAAAGCATGACGATTTAGTTGATACAGCAACTCAAGCGTGGCAGCTTATACGAGATAACTATTTAGTTTCTCACCCGAACGATCCTGAAGATAATGAATGGGACGATAAACCTTATCGAATCATACAGAAAAAGTCCTTTTACAGTTAAAGAAATATCGTTATAGTATTTGAATGGCAAGTATGTACAAAGCGACCAAGCCCATGCCGGCAAAAACTAGACCTAATTATGCGAAAGCTTTAGTGGAAGAGGATGATCGTTTCTATGACAAATATCCTAGCTGTCTTAGAGATGATGAGATGATTGTTAAAGCTATGAATAATCCAGGAAAAGAAATTACCAGCGATGACATGCAAGAAACACCTATGGAAATAAGTGGCATGATGGTCATTAAAATAAAAGGGTAGAACATGAAAAAAAATAAAATGATGGACGGAGCCGGTTCCGGTGAAGGACGCATGGAAAAATCTAAAATGGATTTGAATAAAGACGGAAAGATTTCTTCCTATGAAAAGAAAAGAGGCATGGCGATTAAAAAAGCAATGTCTAAAAAGAAAAAGGGTAAGAAAAAATAATGGGAACATATAATAGAAAATATAAAGGAACTAGAACTGGTCTTACTCCCGGCCCTGTTGATAAAGAAGGACAGCAAGTAACGGAAGATGCTATGAAAGGTTTAGAAGCTCGTTATTCAAAAGGTGATAATAGCAGACTTACAACTAAAGTAGAACCTGACGGTATGGGTAAAGATTCTTCAGCAGCGATTAAAGAATTTTTAAAAAATAATAAGGAGTAGATTATGGGCGGAACTAGATATGAACAGCTAAGAGATTTATTAAAAGATGCTCAAGAATCTGATGATCCAGATGATATTAAAATTATCGAACCTGAATTATCTGAACTTGAATCAGAAGAAGAAGATGACGATTAATGGCGGACAAGCAACCACCTAGAAATAAAAAATATTATCGCTCTACAAAAAGTGGAGCGGGTATGACTAAAGCAGGTGTTGCTAGATATCGTAGAGAAAATCCAGGCTCTAAATTATCAACAGCTGTAACGGAAAAAAATCCCACAGGTAAACGTGCCGCTAGAAGAAAATCATACTGTGCTCGTTCAGCAGGACAAATGAAACAGTTTCCAAAAGCGGCCAAAGATCCGAATTCTAGATTACGTCAAGCGAGAAGAAGGTGGAGATGTTAACAAGAACATTGTTTTCAAAACAAGTTAATAGTGGTAAAAAAAGAAAAGGAAAAAAAGATGGCAACAAAAATAGAAATAGAACTAGAAACTGTTCGAAAAGAAAATAAAAAATTAACTAGAGAAAACAATAAACTAAAGTCAGATAATTCGACTAAAGAAGAACAATTAAAAGAAAAAGATTTACATATAAAATTTTTAACAGATCGTCTATCTCAATGGGCAGATAGATTTTTTGAATTACGCACGACATTTATAAACTTACCAATGGGTGAAAAAGTACAGATGCAGGAGAGAATGCAAGGTGGCGACTGAAGAACAAAATAATTTAGAAGATGTTTTAGAAATATCAGAAGACGGTTCTGTTGAAGTAAATATTTCTGAAGATGAGGAAGAAGAAGAGGAATTTGTAAATCCTTATGAAACTGATCATTACGCTAACTTAGCAGAAAATTTAGATGACGATAAACTATCTTCTATTTCTTCTGATCTTTTAAACAAATACGAAAATGATAAAGCTTCTAGAAAAGATTGGGAAGATCAATATTCAAAAGGAATAAAAATGTTAGGAGTAATCTCTGAAGAAAGAGATGATCCATTCCCTGGTGCTTCTGGAGTTCACAATCCTTTAATGGCGGAAGCTGCAACTCAGTTTCAAGCACGAGCAATTGCTGAAATGTTTCCACCCGGTGGCCCTGTTAAAACGCAAATTGTAGGTAAAGTAACAGAGGAAAGAGAGAAACAAGCACAACGAGTTCAAGAATTTATGAACTATCAGATTACTCAGTTAATGCCAGATTACTTTAGCGAGTTAGATCAGATGTTATTTAATCTAGCTTTAGCAGGTTCATCATTTAAAAAAGTTTATTATGATACTACAACTGATCGAGTGTGTGCAAAATTTATTCCTGCAGAAGATTTAGTCGTTTCATATAGCACTACAGAGTTAGATACTTCTCCTAGATACACTCAAATTATGAAATTAACAACTAACGATGTTAAAAAATACATGAAAACTGGTTTTTATCGCACTGTAAAGCTAACTGATGCAACAGATATGGGTGAAGAAAGTCGAATTCAACAGACTTTAGATGAAATAGACGGATTATCAGGTGGTGGAAGTAATCAAATTAGACAAGTTTTAGAGTTTCATGTCGATTATAACTTAGGAAATGACGAAGATGATATAGAATTACCTTACATTATTACAATTGATCGCTCTACATCACAAATTTTAGCTATTAGACGTAATTGGAAAGAAGATGATAAGCTACAACAGAAGCGAGTTTACTTTATTCACTATAAATATTTACCTGGTTTAGGCTTTTATGGCTTCGGTTTAATACATATGATCGGTGGATTACAGCATGCGAGCACTGGTGCACTAAGAGCGTTACTAGATAGTGCTGCATTTGCAAATTTAAATGGTGGATTTAAAGCTAAAGGTGCTCGAATTGAAGGTGGAGACATAACAGTATCGCCTGGTGAATGGGTTGAAGTAGAAGCTTACGGAGATGACTTAAGAAAATCATTTATTCCACTTCCATTTAAAGAACCATCACCTACTTTAATGCAGCTATTAGGAATTTTAACTGAATCGGGACGTAGATTTACTTCTATTGCTGATGCTATGGTCGGAGATGCAGCTTCATCTGCTCCTGTAGGAACGATTGTATCTCAAATTGAACAAGGTTCTAAAGTATTTAGTGCAATTCATAAAAGATTACATATGGCTCAAGGAAAAGAACTTAAATTAATTGGAGAATTGAACGGAGAATTCTTAGATAACGAATATCCTTATGAAATTATCGGCGATGAAAAAATGGTTAGACGAAAAGACTTCGATGGACGTGTGGATATTATTCCTGTGTCAGATCCAAACATATTTTCAGCGGCACAAAGAATTGCTATGGCGCAAACGGAACTTCAATTAGCACAATCAGCGCCTCAAATTATCGATGTACGAAAAGCTTATGAAAGATTAATACGTGCTTTGAATATTCCAGAACCAGAAGAATTATTATTAGCTGAAATTGATCCAAAAAGAATGGATCCTGTTTCAGAAAATATGGCAGTTTTAAACGGAAAGCCAATAAGATCATTTATGGATCAAAATCACACTGCTCACTTAGCAGTTCATCAACAATTTTTATCTGATCCACGATTTGGTGGAAATAAACAAGCACAGCAAGCTATCTTAGGTCCTATGTTAGCACATATGGCAGAACATTTAGCGTATCAATACAAAATGGCAATGCAAAGTATGGGACAACAAGCAGGAATGCAGATGCAAATTCCTAATATTGACTTTAAAGAGAAAGATGAGAAGCAAGAAGATTTACCTCCAGAGGTAGAAAACGCTTTAGCACAATTTGAAGCACAATCAGCTCAAATGTTGGCTCAAAGTCAACCTCCTACTGAGGAACAAGTTAAACAACAACAGCAGAATGCTAAAGATCAAGCTGAACTTCAATTAAAAACTAAAGAAATGCAAATAAGAGAAGCTAGATTTGTAGAAGGTGTAAAGAAAGATGAAAAAGTTCAAGATAGATTAAACAAAGAACTTGAATTAAAAGCATTAAAAGAAGGTTTAAAGTTAAAAAAAGAAATTAAAAATGAGCAGTAACAGGCCAACGGGTGAAGAAATTCGTCAAGCAAAAAAATTCCTTTTAAATAAAAATATTCAAATTCAAATTATTAAACCTAATTTATTTGCGACAGCTTCAAAAGAATTAAAAAAGAATTTTAATGAAACTTTAAATGCTCTGAAAGAAAGGATATCGTATAATGCTAAAACTAACGGAAGCGATACTAGAGGAAATCAAAAAGCTTAGAAGAGATTTATCTGAACGAACTGTTAGCCCTGGTTTTGATACTAACGAACAGTATATTAAAACTATTGGAATAGTTCATGGTTTAGATAGAGCCAGAGATATTATTAAAGATATTTCTGAACGATACATGAAAGGAGATATACTCGAAGATGAGTAATATTGTCATGAATAATGATTGGCACACCGATAACGATGTAGCTGATCCAAAAGAACTACCAATACCTTGTGGATATCGAATATTAATTCGTCCAGTTGCACCTATTAAAAAAACTAAAGGTGGAATTATCTTAACTGACAAAGCAGTAGAAGATCAGGCGTATTTAAACAGTAAAGGTCGAATAGTTGCTATGGGAGATGAGTGTTACGATAAAAGTCAAAAACCATGGTGCAAAATTGGCGATTATGTTATATATGGTAGATACGCAGGAAGTAAAATTGATGTTAGTGGAGTCAAGATGCTTCTGTTAAATGATGATGAAATATTAGCGGTTTTACCGAACCCTGATATTTTAACAACTAAAGTATAAACACGTGGTTCACTACCACGCAATACATGGGAGGTTAAACCATGATAGACGAAGAACTAAAGGAAGTCGAGGTTAGTCTTGACGAAGAAAAAGAAGAACAAGCGTATCAAAATCCAATTGAAAAAGCAATCAATGAGAAACAGTTGGATTCTGAAGGAGATATTGAATCGGATGCAATGGGAGAAGAAAAGCCTGCATTAGAAGATGAACTATCTTCGCTTCGTTCTGAACTAGATGAAATCAAAAAAGAGCCTTATTCTGAAAGAGTAAAAAAACGTATTGCAAAAGAAGTTGCTAAAACTAGAGCTGCAACTGAAAAAGCAAAACTACTTGAAGAACGTTTAGCTCGTATTGAATCTTCTTTAGCTGAAAAAGAAAAAGAAGAGGAAGAAATACAGTATAAAACTGTATCTCAACAATTAAGGGAAGCTATTGAATCGGGTGACACTGATAAACAAGTTGAGCTAATGGAACGTATGTCTGATTTAAGACAAACTAGACAAAGTAAACCACAACAAACATCAGAATCTACAGTTCAAAAACCTCAAGAAATACCAGAATTAGCAAAAGAATGGATTGCTAAAAATTCAAGCTGGTGGAATAAATCAGATCATATGGATGCTACGTCTTTAGCTATTGGAATAGATACCCAATTAGCTAATGAAGGATTCGATATAAGTGATCCAGATTATTATGAGGAATTAAATAAACGACTATCTAAGTACTTTCCTGACTTGATAAATCCGCAGCAAACAGCAGATAAAAACACTTCACAAGAAGATAAAAAGGTTGTATCTTTTGAACAGAAGAGAGTGCAATCGCCAGTTGCAGGTGTTTCTCGATCTACATCGGGTTCTGCTAAGAGCGTTAAGCTGTCTGCTGATGATCTAGCAAATGCTAGAAAATTTGGCATAGATATTAGCGATCCAGCGGCACTGAAAAGATACGCAAGGGAACTTGCGGGTCTTTCAATACAGGACAATTAGTAAAGGAGCCTGATTATGACAACTAAAGAAACACGAGATGAGTACACTCGTAAAAAGACTTGGAAACCGCCATCTTTGTTAGAGGCACCACCAGCGAGGCCAGGATATAGGCAACGTTGGGTTGCAACTAGCATTTTAGGTCAAGATAACCCAACTAATTGGGCGAAACGAATGAGAGAAGGTTGGCAACCAAGAGATCCAAAGACAGTGTCTAAGGATTTTGCAGTAGCTACTATTGAACATGGAAAGTTCGCTGGTTATATTGGCGTTGAAGGAATGGTTCTCTGCGAAATGCCAGAGGAAATGGTTATGGAACGAAATGAGTATTACTCAAATAAAACACGTAACCAAGAACTTGCAGTCAGTAATGACTTACATAGAGTAGAACAACCAGGTAATCCTATCCAACGAGAACATCGATCTAAAGTAACAACAGGTGGTGAGTAAGGCAAATTGGCAATTTTAAGGAGGTATATATAAAATGGCTAATGCAGATAAACCACAAGGTTTTGTGCCTAAAAGACACTTAACCGGCGGCATTATCAGAGCTAATGAATACTTAATTGCGAATGGCAAAGCTACTAATTTCTTTTCTGGCGATATCGTTGATCTCGGATCAGATGGTTACTTAGATGCTTTTGCTAATACAGAAAAAGCAATTGGTGTATTTTACGGCGTTGAATATGTCGATGAATCAACAGGTGATGTGAAGTTTACAAAGAAGTGGACTTCAGGTACAACTGTTAAAGCAAACACAGACATTAAAGCATATGTATATGATGATCCAATGATCACATATACTGTACAAGCCGGTAACGGTGCTATTGCTCAAGCTAATGTCGGTGAAACAGCTAACGTTCTATTAACAGCAGGTGACTCTACTTACGGTTATTCTAAGCATGAATTAGATAACGATACTTTAGGAACAGGTTCTCTTGTTCTTAGAGTTTTAAGAAAAGTAGATGAGCCAGATAATGCGTTTGGTGAGAATGCTAAGGTTGAAGTAGTTATTAACCAGCATAGATTATCAACACAAGGCGCAGGAGTATAAGGAGTAAGTTATGGCATTAAATAGATCACAATTTACAAAACAGCTTAACTTAGGCCTCAATACTATTTTTGGAATGGAATACGACCGTTATCCAGAACAGTGGAGAGAAATTTTCTCTGTTGAGCAATCACAAAAAGCTTTTGAAGAAGATGTACAGATGATTGGTTTCGGTGCAGCTCCTACTAAAGCAGAAGGCGCAGCTATCTCTTATGAAACAGGAAGAGAAGGTATTGTAGCAAGATATAATCATGAGACAATCGCTCTTGCTTTTGCAATTACTGAAGAAGCAGAAGAAGATGGTCTTTACGGTTCACTTGGTGCAAAATACGCTAAAGCTTTAGCAAGATCAATGCAGCACACTAAAGAAATCAAAGGTGCTAACATCTTAAACAATGGCTTTACAACAGTAACAGGTGGTGACGGAGTAAGTATGCTTAATAGTGCTCACCCATTAGGTGGTGGCGGAACAGCATCTAACATTCTAGCAACTGCAGCTGACTTATCAGAGACATCTCTTGAGACAATGTTAATTCAGATTTCTGAAATGACAGATGATAGAGGTATTCCTGTTGCAGCTACAGGTCAGAAGTTAGTAGTTCCACCAGAACTAATGTTCATTGCTGAAAGAATCGTAAACAGTAACTTAAGACCAGGTACAGCAGACAATGATATTAACGCTATGAAATCTATGGGAATGATCCCTGGTGGAGTAACAGTTAATCAACGTCTAACTGACCCTGATGCTTTCTTCTTACTAACAGATGTAAACGATGGTTTAAAACACTTCGTAAGAAGATCACTTAAAAAAGCTGTTGAAGGCGATTTTGAAACAGGGAACTTACGCTACAAAGTATCTGAGAGATATTCATTCGGTTTTACCGATTGGAGAGGTATCTTCGGTACTCCAGGCGCAGCCTAATAATTAAAAAACTAAGAGAGGGTGTTATCGCCCTCTCTTTCCCTAAGACTTAAACGACTACAAGGAGGTAGACATATGGGAACAACTACTTTTTCTGGCCCAATTAAGGCTGGAACAATTAAAGATACATCAGGTACAACAGTTGGAAGTGATGTAACAAACGTAGGTTCTGTCGTAATGGCACAATCTAAAGTAATCGATATTATAGGAGCAACTGCAAACGATCAAGTATGCGCAACTATTCCTGCTAATTCACAAATTGTAGATGTAGTTTTAAACGTTACTACAGTTAGCAATGATAGTGGTACTGCTACTGTTAGCGTAGGAACTTCAGCAGATCCAGATGCGTTTATTGCTTTACAAAACGTAAAAGCATTAGGAACTACTCATGGAACTTTAGATACTGAAGCTACTGATATAGGAACTACAGATATACAGGTTTTAGCAGATTTTGCTGCAGGTTCAGGTGACGGTACTACTGGTGCTGCAACTGTAACTGTACTATATATCCAAAACAATAACTTATCTTAATCATTATAGGGCCTGTTAAAGGCCCTATTTATTGTATATATTTAAATTTATGAGCAGACTTACAGAATATTTTGATAAAAAGAAAGAAAAAGCTGTTGATGTTTTAATGGATTTTCTTAATGAATTAGATATAAAAGATAAAGAAAGTCAAATGAAAGAAGAACAAACTCAAAAAGAAATAGATATGGAAGAAGAAAAAATAAAACAAGATGAAAAAAATACTAAAATTTTAGATCAATTACAAGAATCTATTAATAATTATCAAAAACTTTCAAGTGGTTCATCTAAATCAGATTCAAAAATATATGAAGGACAGAATTTAGTAGGAACTCCGAGTTCAATGTCTGCATTTGGTCCGTTATCTCAAATGCAACAATCAACTAGTCCTTTATTTGCTTCAAGAGATATGTTTCAAAGTTCTAAACTAAAAGACATTTCAACTACAATTGCTAATTTACAAAAACTTTTAAAAGGAGGTGTCAATGTCTAGTTCAGATATTTTCGCTAAAAGCACTACTACAACAGGAAGCGATGTTACTTTATTCGCTGGCCCAGCAAGAATAAAAGGATTTATTGTAACTCCTACAGGCACAGCTGGTACAGTAACTTTCAAAGATGGTAGTTCTACACTTTTTGCATTAACTACTGCAGCATCTGCAGCATCTGGTCCCGTTCAGATTTCTTTACCATCTGAAGGTATTAAATGTTCAGGTAGTGTTGTAGTTAATTTAACTGCAGGTGTATCAGCGATAACAGTATTTATGGCGTAATATGGCTACATCAGGAACAGCGACTTTTAACTTAACGGTTAATGATGCGATTCAAGAAGCAATGGATCGTATCGGTGGAGAACCCGTATTAGGTTATGATATACGTTCAGCGAAACGTAGTCTTAATATTATGTTTGCTGATTGGGCTAATCGTGGTGTTAATCAATGGACACTTGAAAAGAAAACTTTAAGTTTAACTTCAGGTACTGCTAGTTATACTTTAGATAGTGATACTGTTGACGTAGTCGATTTATATGTAACGAGAGATAATACTGATTATAACGTAGAAAGAATTAGTTTAACTGATTATAACGCATATCCTAATAAAGCTACTACAGGAAGAGTCACTCAATTTTATTTACAAAAAGATAGAACACCTGATATTTATTTTTATCCAGCACCTGAAAATTCTACTGATACTGTTACTTATTGGAGAATAAGAAAAATAGAAGATATTACAGCTTTAAGTTCTAGTGGAAGTGAACAAGATATGGATATTCCTTTTCGATTTTATGAGTGTATGGTTGCTGGACTAGCTTATTATATGGGAATGAAAAGAGCAGGTATAGATTTAAATACATTATCGTATTTAAAAAGCGAATATGAAACAGCATTTACTAGAGCGAAAGATGCTGATTTAAATGAAACATTTAGAATAGTACCAGGTTATCGAAGTGGCTTTTAATAAACGTGGACCAACTAAAGCACCTACGTTTCCTTATGTAAAAGGAACATATGCTAGAGCGATTTCAGATCGTTCAGGATTAGAATATCCTTATCAAGAAATGATTCGTGAATGGAACGGCTTATTAGTTCATATTAGCGAGTACGAACCTAAACATCCGCAATTAGACCCAATAGTTTTTAATGATTCTGAAGCATTAAAAAACGCAAGACCACAAGCACCTCTTTCAGCTACAGGAGGTGTTCCAAATCAATTATCAGTAATTTTCCCTGGCACTTTTGGTGACACAGGAAAAGAAGTAGGCGTAGCTACAGGGAATTCAATCGGATTGGAGTTAGGAAATGTCACAGTCGTCATCAGTTAAAGACGCATATATAATGTTATGCACACCATGTTATGGTGGATTAATGCATGAAGCTTATTTTCATAGTGTTATAAAATTATTGCAAGAAGCAAAAGAAAAAGAATATAAAATACATATTAATACTATGGGAAATGAAAGTTTAATTACTAGAGCAAGAAATACAATGGTATCTCAATTTATGGATAATGAATATTGTACTCATTTATTATTCATAGATGCTGATATTGCATTTAAACCAACTTTAGTTACTAAACTATTAGAATTTAATAAAGACGTAGTTGCAGCTATCTATCCTAGAAAAACTATCGAATGGCAAAATCTAAAATATTATGCTAGAGATGGTGAACTTGATTCAATGGAACAAAAATTATTAGGGTATAATTTAAATCTTACTAATCCATTAGAAGTTAATGTAGATAATGGATTTACGGAAGTTTTAGATGCAGCTACTGGTTTTATGCTTATTAAAAAAGATGTATTTGTAAAAATGAGAGAAGCGTATCCCGAATTAAAATATACTTCCGATCAGATTATTAATAATCAACAGTATTCTAGCGATTGGTGTTATTCATTTTTTGATTGTATTATTGATCCAAAAAGTAATAGATATTTAAGTGAAGATTATACATTTTGTCGTAGATGGCAACAAATAGGCGGAAAAATATACGCTGAAATAGTTAGTCCTTTAATCCACTATGGAACTTATGGATTTAAAGGAAATGTATCGCATAAATTTGTAAAAAAAGATAGTATAAATACATAATGGCAACAACTTACGCAGATTTAAAGACAGATATCCAAACTTGGATGCAAAATACAGGTACTGATTTTACTAATCAATTAGATACTTTTATTAATAATACAGAACAACGATTATTAAGGGAAATTGATCCTGAAGCTTTTGTATTTAATAAATTTACTAATTTAACTAGTGGTAATCGATTTTTAGCTAATCCTAGTGACTTACTCATTATAAAAAATCTTTTAATACAAAATGGAAATGATAGAATTTTTCTCGAAATGAAAACAGACGAGTACATATATGAATATTGGCCAAATGCTAGTCAAACTGGACTTCCTAAATATTTCGCTAACTATGATGACGATTCTACTTTACTCGCTCCAACACCCGATTCAAATTATGTAGTAGAAATGCAGTATGTTGGAAGAATTGAAACTCTTTCTGCGACTAATACTACTAATTGGTTAACAGAAAACGCAGATGACGCATTACTTTATGGTTGCTTATCTGAAGCTTGTATTTTTACAAAAAATACAGAAGATTATGCGTTATATAATAAAAGATATCAGGAAATTGTCGCAGGATTAAATAATCAATCTAGAAGGCGCAGACGTACTGATTACAAATTCCCTGCTAGCCCTGCTGGCACGGATACCTTGACAGGAAGCCAATAAGGAGGTAGAACTATGGCAATATCGCAAGCACTCTGTACTGTATTTAAGCAGGATTTAATGGACGCAGGACAAAACTTAACTTCAGCCACATTAAAAATAGCTTTGTATACAAGTACAGCAACTTTAGACGGAACAACAACAGCTTATTCAGCAACTAATGAAGTAAGTGGAACTGGATATACTGCTGGTGGAGTAACACTAACAAATGTAGTTGTTTCAACAGACGGAACGACAGCTTATCTTGATTGTGATAACGCATCATGGTCAAGTGCTACAATTACAGCAAGAGGAGCATTAATTTATAATAACTCTAATGCAAACTCAGCTATTTGTGTACTAGACTTTACAACTGATAAGTCATCGTCAAATGGAACATTTGAAATACAATTTCCAGCACCAGGTGCAAGTACAGCATTAATTAGAATTGCTTAATGGCATTTGTATTAAACGATAGAGTAAAAGAAGAATCGACTACAACTGGTACAGGTACTTTAAGTTTATCTGGAGCAGTTAGTGGTTTTGAATCTTTTGTATCAGGAATAGGAGATGGTAATAATACTTACTACGCTATTGTAGGTGGTTCCGAATGGGAAGTAGGAATCGGAACAGTTACTGATGCTACTCCTGATACTTTATCGAGAGATACTATATTAACTAGTTCTAATGCTGATAGTGCTGTTAACTTTAGCGCAGGTACTAAATCAGTATTTTGTACTTTACCTGCGTCAAAAACAGTATACATTGATAGCGATGGCAACGCTGTCGGGGCAGCCTCCGAAGCATTTGCTGTAGCAATGGCGGCAAGTTTATAATGGCAAATAATTTTTTATTTAATGGGGCAAGTTTAACAGATGCTACCCTCACAACTATTTTTACTACTACTAATAAAAAAGTAATAGTAGGACTTCTTTGTTCAAATACAGGAAGTGCTTCTATTAACGTTTCAGTTAAAATTGACCCTGACGGAACAGGTTCTAGTGAAAGATTCTTAGTTAAAAATGCAGCTATACCGCAAAATTCTTCTTTAGAGATAATATCAGGAAAAGTTGTATTACCAGCTTCTGGTAAAATAAAAGCACAAAGTTCATCATCTTCAGGAGATTGCGATGTTAATGTTTCTTCAATAGATGGTGTTAATTAATGGCTTATATTGGTGCAGCTCCTCGTAATAATTTTGCAAGTTTAACTAGCCAGCAAATTACCGGTGATGGTGGATCGACTTACACGTTAAATCGTCAGGTCACTGTACCCGAGGACTTGGCTTTGTTCGTCAATGAGGTAAGGCAGAATCCGAACACTTATACAATTTCGAATAGTGGACTTCAATTAAATCTAGGTGGAACGATTACATCTAGTGATACTTGTTATGTGATTTACTTACAACAAACTTTAGAGTCCGTAGGACCCACACCCAACACTGTACAAGGTACCGCTTGTGCTCCTCAGTTTTTTCAAAACAATCAACAAACATTTAACGATTTAACTTTACCTGCCAATAGAAACTGTTCTTTGGTAGGAACGATAACTGTAGCCGCTGGTAACACGATTACTATTCCTGCTACCTCAACCTTGGTGATCATATGACCAGTATTTTGGAAGTAGAACAACTCGATACGCTAAGCAGTAATGCGTCTAGCACTTTGACGATTGGTGGAACGAATACAACGACAATAAACCTAGGTGCTTCAGGAAAATCAATAGTCATTCCTAGTGGTGCCACAATTACCAACAACGGAACGCAAAGTGGGTTTGGTGGAAACAATGCGCCTTATTGGTGCGCAAGAGAAACAGGTTTACAAACAATTAATCACGTTACAGAAACTAAAGCTACCTTACAAACTGAAATATTAGACAGTAATGGCGCATATGATACTAGCAATAGTAGATTTACAGTGCCTTCGGGTCAAGCGGGAGATTATTTTGTTTGGTTTCAAATTGATTTATATGATGCAGATTCTGATATAACTAATCTGACAGGTATTATTAAAAAAAATGGTTCTACAATTATTTCAAAAATATATACCGATTTCAGTAATGGTTCTGTTCCTTCACACGCTCACATGTATGTTTCTACTATGTTATCTTTAAGTGTTTCAGATTACATTGAATATTATATGTATATGACTACCACTAATGGTTCTACTGCTCAATCTTATGGTGGTGAGTTTGGAACACAAGGTGGAGGCTATAAGTTAATAGGAGCATAAATGAGCACGATTCTAGTTAACAACATCAAAGACACGGGCAACAATACACTGCTCACGAGCGATGGTTCAGGGAACGTGACTCTGGGTTCTACTTTTCCTCAGAATACTCCAAGTTTTGCTGCAGAGCAATCAGGTAGTCAATCTATTTCAAACGATGCTAATGTAAAACTTCAATGTGATACTGAAAATTGGGATACAGACTCTGCTTATGATAATTCAACAAACTATCGTTTTACAGTGCCAAGTGGAAAAGGTGGTAAATATTATATTCAAGCACATGTTCAAATACCGGGAATTGATGCTAATGAATTTGGTCAAATATTTATTAATAAAAATGGTACAACTATTGAACAATCAAGAGTTAGAGAACAAAAAGCAAGTGCCGACAGAATTTTTCAAATGATCACTGCAATTACATATTCTTTATCTGCAGGGGATTATATAGAAGTTTATGTTTATCAAAATTCAGGAGATGCTCAAAGTGCTACTAATGGGTATTTCACTGCACATAGGTTAATAGGAGCATAAATGACCAGTAAGATTAAAGTAAACATACTCGCTGACGGTGGAGATAATGCGATCATCACTTCCGATGGTGCGGGAAGCTTTACTGCTAGTTCAGGATTAGCGACTTCTGTAGCAAGTGTGGGTAGTCTTCAAAATACTCCAGCTTTTGTTATGTATGCTACAGGTAGCACTACATTAAATTCTGGTGCAGTCACTAAAATTGCTTTACAAGGAAGTTATTTGGATACAGATAATGGTGTAGATACTACAAATTCAAAATACACAATACCTACTGGAAAAGGAGGTACTTACGTTATTGGAGGAGCTATTAATATGGGAACCTCAGTAAATTCATTTCATATAGGATTATATATTAATGGAAGTTATCAATACACATCAGGTGGAATAACTTTAAATAACTGGCTTGATTATGGAACTATGAGTGCAGCTTCAAGAACAATGGTAACGCCTTTAAATGCTGGTGACTATATTGAATTATATGGGTTACATGGCTCAGGAAGTACAGCTATCAATGGAACTTTAACTAGAACTAGACTTTGGGGATATAGATTAATAGGAGCATAAACCATGGCATTGACAACATTACCTACAGCAGCATTCGCCTCAGGTTCCGTGGGCACTGCACAGTTGGCCGATAGTTCTGTTACTGCGAATAAAGTATCTGCTGATTTAAATTTTAGAAACTATGTGATTAACGGTGATTTATCCGTGTGGCAACGAGGCACTTTGTTTACTAATGCAGCTAGTGGAACTTTTACTGCTGATAGATGGTGTATGAGTTATCGTGCTATCGGTAATGCTGATATAACTCAAGTAGATAATAAAACTTACAAATCATTAAAAGTAAACAATTCTAATGGCTCTGCTCAAGAAATAGCTATGAGATATCGTGTAGAAGATGTTACTCAATTTAATAATAATAGTTTTATTTTAAGTTTTTATGCAAAAGCATCTACAAGTGTTACTTTAGATACTCGTGTCTATGAAAATTATGGTAGTGGTGGAAGTGCAACAGTGACTGTTGTTTCTGCTGGTAGTCAAAACAAAACCATCACTACAACAAGACAAAGATTTACAATTTCTTTTACCACCAGTGATATGTCAGGTAAAACAATAGGTAGTTCTAATTATTTAGAATTTAGTTTTCACCCTACTTTAGCCTCTGGTCAAAATTGGGAATTTGATTCAGTACAACTAGAAAAAGGTACAGTTGTCAGTGACTTTGAGAATGTTCCTTATGATGTGAATTTAGATAGATGTTATAGATATTTTTTTAAACAATCTTCACAAACTGGACAAGGGTATCAATCAAATGTTAATGACCAGTATCGGAGGTTTACTATTTTTTATTCAGTTCCAATGCGTACATCACCCTCTGTTTCAAACACTGTTTGGGGTCCAACTGGAACTCCAGGAAGTCAATATGTAACTACGACTTCATTCCAAATGTACAATTATTATGGCAATACAACAACGGAGGGTTCTCCTCTTACTTACACACTTGATGCGGAGTTATAATGATTAATACAGTAGAAAAAATATATTTAAACGGAACTTGGACTAATATTTATAAAGTAATCTATACAAATGGTGAAATTTTAGATGTTCCTCACAATGAAGAAAACCGACATTACTTAGAAATTCTTGAGTGGGTTGCCGCAGGCAATACCATTACGGATAATGGAGGAGGTGAATAAATGCCTTACATCGGACAAGAACCCCTTACAGGTAGATATATCGTTTGCGATGATTTAGCCGTGAACTTTGATGGGTCCACCACAACCTTTACACTTCAAACAGGTGGCCAGAATATCTATCCTCAAACAGAACAAAATTGTATTATTTCTATTTCAGGTATCTATCAATACCCTGTCGATGCGTACACGATCTCAGGCTCTTCGATTACGTTCACCTCGGCTCCTGCCTCTACCGATACTTTTTCAGGTGTCGTGTTAGGTGATGTGTTATCCATCGGAACTCCGACTGATTCTTCCGTAAATAGTGAAGCGTTAGGCACGACTTTTTATGTAGTGAACCAACAATCCATGAGCAACGTTACTATTGAATCTAGTGAGAATGGTATGGTTGCTGGTCCATTTTCTGTAACAGGAACATTATCAATAGCATCTGGAGCAACATTTGTTATAGTATAATTATGAGTACACTCGAAGTTAATAAAATCACCCCCGTAGGCGTAGGAACCAGTGTCACTTTAGGTGATTCAGGGGATACATTTACTATTCCAAGTGGAGTGACTTTAACCAATAACGGAACGGCTAATTTTGGAAAAATACTTCAAGTGGTAGGTACTACAATACAATCAAACCAATCTGGAAGCACAGCTAGTGAAGTAATGATTTCAAATTATGTAGCACAAATAACACCTAGTTCAACATCAAGTAAAATATGG
>Ga0222715_10001632_pt1 | contig 21298 bp, 37 predicted proteins | sample C33_9DmetaG_FD_165056 | JGI IMG/M metagenome (GOLD analysis project Ga0222715, IMG submission 165056) | Estuarine water microbial communities from San Francisco Bay, California, United States - C33_9D | ecosystem: Environmental > Aquatic > Marine > Unclassified | place: USA: California... | reverse complement strand
TACGAAGAACCTGACACAGTGTGGCAAGGGGATCGAGATATGGCACATAAATATCTCGACAAGGTATTGAACATCATTGAAGAATATAGATACTGATTATGAAAACCCATGGATCTATTTGGGCACTCCCTTTGATGGTAGCCTTATTGGGGACCACTTTGGTTTTGTTTATAACATTACCAATCTCACCAACCAACGACAATACATTGGGCGAAAGTATTTTTGGTCTTTCCGAACACCAAAAGGAAAAAAGAGAAAAGTAAAACAAGAATCTGATTGGAGAAAGTATTATGGGTCTTGTCCAGAACTTAAAGAGGACATTGACAAACTGGGTAGACAAAATTTTAGTAGAACTATCATCAGCCTTCATAAAACGAAGGGCAAAACTAATTTTGAAGAAACGAAACAACTCTTCGGAAACAACGTTCTTACCGAATCCCTTGACGACGGAACCCCTTGCTACTACAATAGCAACATCCTCTCAAGGTACTTCCGAAAAGATTATTATGGAAAAGACGACTGAAGACATTGTATGTCACATTCGTGAGTGGTCTCTAGAACGCATCTCAGAAATCCATGAAGGGGTTGCAGGCAAGCAACATGATAATGGCGAACTAGATGACGCCTATGCCATCTACCAGGAGTTTGAGGAGTGGCTTGAACCCGAAGGAGATGATATTGAACTCCTTTCATTGGAAGAACAATAGAGCGCCATACAGAGCATTACAGAGGGGTCTTAAGACCTCTCTTTTTTTATGCTTGACAATACTCTGATTGATAAGTAGAATTTGGCTTGTCCGGTTCCAAGGGGAGCTATAAGTATTACTTAAGTATCTAAGAGATTTGACATTCTACTAAAAATACTGTATATTATATGAGTGGTTGAGAAACCACTGCGGTAACTTCCTTATTGCCATTGGGAGTACGATCACAATCTGTGATTAGTTTGCCCCGTTAGCTCAGGAGACAGAGCACGAACCTTCTAAGTTTGCGGTCGGGGGTGCGAATCCTCCACGGGGCGTTGGGCATTGGAAGAGACCACCACCACCACCTCCTCTTTCATGTAAGGCCCACCTATATGCGGAATTAGTTTAGAGGTAAAACTAAAGGTTTCCAACCTTTCGTCACCAGTTCGATTCTGGTATTCCGCTTGTCCTCTTTATACTATGGATCCTGTAAAAATCTTACTTCTAATATCTGATTTGGAAGGAAGTTATCATCACCTCAAAGTAAATGATTTTGATGATGACAAAGATACTATCAGAGAAATGTGTAATAGATATTATAAAATGTATTTCAAACTTTGTAAGGATCAAGGAAGAAACCCATTTGGGTGACTTAGTTTGATTTAAACTTAACTAAATAAAATCACTCAACAATCCGTAATTATGATTATTGTAAGATGTAAAGAATGTAACACGGAATTAGTAAGTACTAATAAGTTGCAGGCTTGTAGTTGTCAAAACAAGATGACTTTGATTGATAACAAAGTTGGAGCGGTTGATCTTGATAAAGTTGTTATGGTTTCTTATGATAGGGAAGAAAAAATTGATAGTATCTTCTCTCGTTCAGAACTTTTGTACCAAGAAGAACGTAGGAGACGTAAGGTCAAGAGATTGGATTTTGAAGTCCGCTAATGAAAAGTTTGATGATCCACTTGGTAGCATTCTGGCAAGTGGTAGTAATAAATTGCTTTCAACCAGTTAATTGGAAGTATTGTTATCGTGTGGATCAATGGTTAATTCCAGAACTTGTAGAAGGGTATCAATTATGGTCTGGAAAAAAAAAGATTTATCAATCTGAAAAAGAATTTTTAAAGAAGGTTGATCCTATTAGTATTAACAAATACTAATAATATTTGTTAATTAGTGTATCGTCTATATACAAATATAAGTTAAAACCTATGTTACTGTTTTATCTTCTTATCGTAACATTCGCAATCTTAATTGCATATGCTGGGTATGATGAAACCATGCGATTAGTTTCTTATCTAGATCTTTTGATCAAATATCAAATTATTAAGGTGAGAATGTACTTCATGCGAAGAAGACTTCGCCATACATTAAACCTAGATCATATACAACTAATTAAGGATAGAAACCATGGATCTCAAACTAGAGAGGAGAGAGTGCCCTAAATGTGGGGCAGTTTGGATTAATGGAGGTCATCGATGGTCAGGGACGATGAATAAAGGCAATGAATTAGATCTTGCCGGCCTTGTCTGTAACAAATATGCAGATAATCAATGCATTAATCCAAGTAGAGGAATTGACGGAGGAGAAACTTGGGAATGGAGAACGGGATATATAGATGGAAAAATTGAAGAACGCAAAAAAGTATTAGATGAGCTCAACAAATTTGACAATGACTAATGTCACTAAAGTAGAAGTGCAGGAGATGATTGATGATGCTATACGAAAACATAATCGCAATGCTGGAATTATCAGTATGTGTGTTGGTTGGGTTGTTCTCGCACTTTTTGCTGAGGGTCTTCTTCGACTTATCGGAGTGATTGAACCTATTTTTCCATGGTTAAAAATCACACTACAGTAAATCCTTTTAATGAATTATGAATCCAGTAATTTTAATTGGTTGCTTCACACCACTGGTCATCATTTTTATAGTAATGAAACTTGCGGTTTGGGTATCTGCTGTTAACGACGAAAGCAATTATGTCGGAAAAGAACCTTTTAGAAAACGAGGACCCTTCGTGGCAGATGCATATGCAGATGTTGATGAAGAGGAAGAGGAATATGGAGATCGCACAGATTATCGATGAAGCGATTAACGAATACTATTCGCTTCATGATAAACCTGTTCCAAATTGGAGATATATAAAAGACGCAGACTGGTGGATCCAGTATTTAAAAGATATGGGTGTTGACCCAAGGAATCCATAATGCATCAAGCAGCACACTTCGCAGCACTAGTTCTCAATAATCCTTTTGGAATTGGAGCACTCAGCCTTTCATTAATTGTTGTTCCTATTATAGGGTTGCAACTTGTCCACAAATATGGATGGGAGCACTGGGCACCATTTGACAGAGGACATAAGTAGAGATATAATGTCTGCATACATAATGGCAAGATGCAATTTTTTTCTGTGGAATACTGGCAGGAGAACTGGGAAACTCTCATGGAGAGAGTGGAGAATGGAGAGACCATAGGTGTAGAAAACGATAAAGGGGAAAGAGCAGTGATGGTTCCAGCGGATGATGAACTCATACGCATATACACAGACCACAACGAAGGATCCTGAGGGACTGCCACAATATGCTACACTTTGGAGGTAGTTAGGAAGAGTTCCTAACCGAGCTGGTTTAGCAATTTGGTAAATGCAGCGTTCTCATAAAGCGCCTAAAGTGGGTTCAATTCCCACAACCAGCATGGCTTCCTCACAGAAAGCACTCAGACAGAACTCTGACTGTCCTGTTGACCTTTATGGTCAAATCACTTATAATACTAAGGTCAACAAACGGAACAATGACACTGACTACTAAGTTCAAGAAAGATATCCAAACTCTTAGGGGTGCTGTAAATGGTGATTTCTTCCTGGATGTGAAGAATCCGAAACTTCTCAAAAAGGTCCGTCGTTATTATGAGAACAACGGAGTCGTCTTTTCTGGCGATCCTCTTGATGATTATGATATCTTGATGGAACAAGTCGCTGTTGATCTTGAAGCGGTAGAAGCATGAAAGTCCTTTTAGAACGTTTCCCTTATCGTTATGTTGAGTGTGGCACATTAGAAATTAATGGTATGCCAGACTACCGCATTCAGAAAGCAGATAGTTGGACAAAAAGATACAGTGATATGTATCTTCTTGATAATCAGATGCAACTTTTTTCGTCGATTGAAGACCCAGAGTATACTAAATGGTTAGATCCATCTGGTGTACCATGTTATACAACAGACTCGGTAAGTCGTGTAAACTAGCCCTGTCGGGATGGTCATTAGACCCCTGCGTTTCTTAGTTCGTAAAACTAAGTGGTGGAGTCATCAGACCCTTCTAAAAACTAAATAGTCCAAGAGTTATTCTTAATCAAATGTCAACACAAGGAAAGGCAGCAAAATCTGCATCTGGTGCAGCGATGTCAAAGTATGACGTAGAAGTCGAAGCAAGACTTCAAGCACTTGAATCTCATACACATCCCGATAAGGGTACTAGTGGTGAAGTAAGTGGAGACTTAGCAGAAATGATCAAAGAGGTTTATGCCTGGTATCTTGACGCTAGAACAAAAGTCTAAGGTTTCTTGCTTCCTAAAAGTAAGTGGCGAGCCTGCAAAACCCTCAAAGACCCTTGACATCAAGGGTCTTTTTTAGTATCATATATAAGAAGAAACTTTTTATTAATGTCTGAATATAGTAAAACAGCACTGGTTCTAGGTGCTGGTGGCTTTATTGGAAGTCATATGGTCAAGAGACTTCGTGCCGAAGGATACTGGGTGCGTGGAGTAGACTTAAAGTATCCTGAGTATTGTGAAACTGAAGCAAACGAATTTATTCTGGGTGATCTGACTGATCCAGTTTTCGTTAGTCGTGTTATTCGATTTAAAGGATTTCAAGGGAACTTCTATGCCAGTGTTCCTGATAGATATCACCTTTCCTTTGATGAGATCTATCAGTTTGCTGCTGATATGGGTGGTGCAGGTTTCGTCTTCACTGGTGAGAATGATGCAGATATCATGCATAACTCTGTAACTATTAATCTGAATGTTCTTGAGGAGCAGCGTAAGTTTAATGAGACAGTAGAACGTACTGCTAAAATTTTCTACTCTGGTTCTGCTTGTATGTATCCTGAGCATAATCAACTCGATCCTGATAACCCAGACTGCCGTGAAGAATCTGCATACCCCGCAGCACCAGACTCCGAGTATGGATGGGAGAAACTCTTTAGTGAGCGTCTCTACCTTGCTTACAATCGCAACCATGGCATCCCTGTTAGGATTGCTAGGTATCACAACATCTTCGGTCCTGAAGGAACCTGGGACGGTGGAAGAGAGAAGGCACCAGCTGCAATCTGCCGTAAAGTTGCTTTCCTTCCGCAGCAAGGTGGAGCAATCGAGGTGTGGGGAGATGGCTTACAAACTCGTTCCTTCTTGTTCGTTGACGAATGCGTTGAAGCAACTTTCCGATTGATGCAATCAGACTTTATGGGACCAGTCAATATTGGTTCTGAAGAGATGGTGACTATTAATCAACTGGTAGATACTGCTGCTAGAGTTGCAGAGAAAGAAGTTACTAAGATTCATATTGATGGTCCTCTGGGTGTGCGTGGTAGGAACTCTAACAACGATTTAATCCGCGAAAAACTTGGATGGGACTATTCGCAAACACTTGAAGAAGGGATCCGAATCACTTATAATTGGATCAAAGAACAAATTGAAAATACGAAAGGAAACCTCTGATGGCAAAACTTCAAAATGCAATTAACCTTCGTCCAACTTTTGAGGACTTTGGTATTCAACACTATGTCGAAACAGGAACCGGTGGTATTTTAGATTCATACGGCCAAAATTCTTTACTTCAAGTATCTCAACTACAGAAACCTGATCTGACGATGCATTCGATTGAGATCCTTGATCGTATTCATGACGAGGCAGTAGAATACTTTAAAGATAACGATCATGTAGTGATGCACTTGGGTAATAGTCACGATGAACTTCCTAAAGTTATCAAAGAACTAGATGAGAACCCTGCTTTATTTTTCCTTGACGCACACTTTCCTGACTCTTATCGTGATGAGTTTCATCGTGAGGTTATTCGTGATGATCCTGACTTTATCAAGATCCCTCTGGAAGGAGAACTACGTATCTTGTGTCAGAAGCGCGACGTAAGCAAGGACATCATTGTTATCGATGATATCCGTATCTACAAGGATGGTCCTTACGAGAACGGAAACTTTGAGAACAAGACCCTGCACGGTGGAGCAAACCTGGATTTTGTCTATGAACTGCTTGATGACACTCACATTATCGTTGAGTCTTATCTGCAAGAAGGCTATCTGATCTGCTTCCCTGTTTCAACTGAAGAAGAAAAAGTTCGTAATTATGTTGTTGGTGCATAATGAGACTTCATAATTGTAAGTATGTGGTTGCTAGTGGCACCACAGGGAGATATGCTGGATGTGACCTTTTGGCACATCCAGAGGTAGATGAATTGTATTGTCTTTGGAACTGTGGATTCTATTCTAATGAATTCCAAGTCTTCAATTCACTTCTTACTCTTTTAAGTCATGGTATTATCCCAGAGAGGATTGATTACTCTCTGGGGTTTCGTCATTTCAAGAAAGATCCAGAGCAAGATATCTATCCTGACTTCCATGAGATCAATCCTAAGGTAGATTTGGAATTGTATGCAGGTGTAGAACTTCCAGATTCTAATAAGTTTGAACCAAACCTTTACGATTTTCACATCTACAATCAGATCACTGATAGATTTTTTGGCCCTAGTAAAAATGTATCGAATAAGATTGATATCTTAACTAATAAGTATTTGCTTGATCCGGATAAGATGATCTCCGTTCTTTATCGTGGAACTGATAAATCAACAGAACTTGTTCTTGCACACCCCCAAGACTATTTGATTGTAACTCAGAAGTTACTTAAAGAGAATCCAGATTTCAAGGTTCTTCTTCAAACAGATCAAACTCAAGTCATTCAAATGTTTGTTGAGGCACTGGGTGATAAGGTAGTCTTCTTTGAAGAAACTCCAAGCACTACATCCAACAGTGTGATTTGGAATCTGATGGAGAAGAATGGTGCAGATAGTATTGAATGGTCGCAGTGGTTTGACGCTGCTCTGCGATGTGTATCTGATTGTCGATACATGGTTAATCATACTGGCAATGTTGCATTCTTTGCAAACTTGTATCGTGGTAGTCTAGATGGCGTTTATCAATTCAATGAAGTGGGGACAATAGATCTTGAATGATGTAAATGAAATTAAAGCACTAAGTCCATACAATTGGAATACTAAAGAATACTTCTATAAGACTATTGATAATGTATCTATTGGTGGACTTTGGTTAGAGTTTGGAGTTGCTACTGGTAGAACTATCAATATCATCTCAGAGAAAGCAGTGGGTGAAGTATTTGGATTCGACACCTTTACAGGCCTTCCAGAAGACTGGGGTGATGGTTGGCAAGCAAAAGGCGTGTTCTCTCAAGATGGAAAACTTCCAGAAGTTAATAGTAACGTTGAATTAATCGTTGGATTATTTCAAGATACTCTAGAATTATTTTTAGAAGAATATCCTCATCCAGCTGCATATATTCATATTGATTGTGACTTGTATTCTTCAACCAAGTATGTTTTGGATCAATTAGAATCCAGAATTGTTTCAGGAACAGTTATATCTTTTGATGAAATTTGGAACAATCCAGTTTATCTTGATAGTGAAATGAAAGCATGGACAGAATTTGTAGAAAGAACTAATATAAAATATAAGTGGATTTCCCGAACATCGCATGAACAAGCATCATTGATAATCTTATGAATAAAGTACCTGACTTAGTATTTCATCATCACACATCACTTGGTGATAATTTTATCTGCAATGGTATTGTCCATACTTATGCAGAACAACTTTGCGATAGACTTCATATTCCTATCCATCGCAAGTATCAAGAGACGATTGAGTGTCTCTATCAAGACTTTGATAATATTATTATCGAGCCATTTAATGATGACTGGGCAACTCTTGAGCGAGAGATGTTTCCTTGGGCACAAGATAAAGGGTGGCCTGTTGCCCGTATTGGATTTGAGAAGGTTGTCTATCGTCAACTAAAGAGAGAAAATACTCCTCCAGAATTCTTTGCTGTTAACTTTGATAGGCAGTTCTATGAAGAAGCAAATATATTATTCAAAGAACGCTATGATAAGTTCATCCTTCCTAAAGATATTCCAGGATCTGATGAAGTCTATGAAAACTTGACTCAGGGTGAAGATGAGTATATTATTGTACACAAAAACTCTAGTGCAGAGGGAGATTATCCTATCGACCTCTGGAGTTGGAGACGCAATCAGATTGGTGCTATTCCTGACACTAAGATCATTGAGATTGGATTGGGGCAGACAACTAATATGTTGGCCTATATGAAACTGATTGAAAATGCAAAAGAAATCCATTGTGTTAATAGTAGTTTCTTCTGCCTTGTAGATAGTGTGGCGAAGAGAATTAAACCAAATCTCTTCTATCATGATATTCGTATGAATAACATCACACAAACAAACTGTGCCGCTAATGGCAATCGTTGGTTTATTATTGATTATCCATTTAAGAAATGAAAAAGATTGCAGTATCAACTTGGTGTACTGATGACTATGCGGTACATCTTCGCCCAGATAAACTAAAAAAACTTGTAAATCATTTTCATCCAGAGATTGATTTTCATATTGTAGATACATCTCAGACTGAAGAAATCAAGAAAGAAAATCCTTGGATGCTTGCTGAGACTATTAGGTATCCTGATTGGATGATGGTTATGTCTTGTCTTCCCTTTGTGGAAGATTATGATATGGTCATTCATATGGATGCTGACTCTTTCTGTATCGGCAGCCTTGATCGCGTGATCAACTCTGAAGCAGAATTGATTGGTGTTCGCAACAACAATCCATATGGTAAGGCAGGTGCTGCTAGTCCTTGTGTGAGTCCTTTCTATGCTCCCTATGGAGACAACGGAACAATCGGTGTCAATGAGTTTTTGAATGCAGGTTTTGTTGCATCAAACGACAAGTCTTTCTGGTATGAGTGGAGAGACTTTAATAAGTTTGTTGCTGAACAGAGTGATGGTCGGACCTTTACTTACCAACCATGGCCCATGATTCGTAACGAACAAGATACTTGGAATCACATTTTCCATGCTAAGGAAAAATACACCAGTGAGATTGTAGATAGAGACGGCAGTGGTGTTACCTATGGCATTTATAACCAGTGGGGACAGACTGATCATTGTGAGAGTTGGAAAGAACTCTATATGAAGGATGGAGAAGTCTATATTGATCATCCTCTGACTAAAGAACCTTTGAGAACCAGTGTCCTTCATGCTGCTGGTGTGGGAACTATGGAAACTATTAAGGAATATGGTGACCAATATCATTGGTTGTATGGTATAATTAGTAAAGATGTTGCCGATCACATTCGTTCTATTGTAGGAGACTGATGAAGCAAGTACAAGATTTTTTAGAGTCTATTTCTGGTGAGGAAGGACTCTACCCATATATGGCAAATCGCAGGAAGTTTATTCCTGGAGAATCTCCTGTCTATTATTCTGGTCCATACTGGGACAATAGAGAGATTGAAACTATCTTTAATTGTTTTCTAAAAGGTAAATGGTTGGCTTCTGGCGAAGAAGTTAATAAGTTTGAACGTCTTTTCTCTAAAAAGTTTAATAAGCAATCTTCTTTGATGGTGAACTCTGGTAGTTCTGCTAACCTGGTTATGCTTGCTGCTCTGAAGAAGCGGTTTGGCTGGTCTGACGGTGATGAGATTATTGTGTCTTGCGTTGGATTTCCAACCACCATTGCTCCCATTGTTCAGAACGGTCTGAAACCAGTCTTCGTTGACATTGACTTCTCTGACCTGAACTGGAACGTAGAAGAGATTGAAGATAAGATCACTACAAGAACTAAGGCATTGTTCTCCTCTCCTGTTCTTGGTAATCCGTATGATTATGATATCGTTCTGGATATCTGTGATCGATACAAACTTGAACTGATCTCTGATAACTGTGATACTCTTGGTAGTAAATGGAACGGTCACTATCTGACTGATCACTCTATTTCTGCTTCTTGCTCCTTCTACCCTGCACACCATATCTGCACGGGTGAGGGTGGTATGATCTCTTCTGATGACATAGATCTGATCAATCTCTCTCGCAGCATTGCTTGGTGGGGACGTGACTGCTACTGTGTGGGCCAGCAGAATCTTCTGTCATGCGGAACTTGTGGTAAGCGATTTGATAAGTGGATTGAAAAGTATGATGGCATCATCGACCACAAGTATGTGTATTCTCAGATGGGATACAACTTGAAACCAATGGACTTCCAAGGTGCTATTGGTTCCGTTCAAATGGAGAAGCAAGATGAGATCCATCGTCTCCGTCGTAAGAATAAGAATGCAATTCAAGAATATCTTGAGAAGATCCCTGGTGTCCGTAGTGTAAATGAACTTCCTCAAGCAGAGACAAGTTGGTTCGGTGTTCCTATTATCTGTGATAATGCAGAGATTAAGAATGGATTGACCCAACACCTGGAAAAGAACAAAGTTCAAACCCGTAATTATTTTGCTGGTAATATTCTGATGCACCCTGGATATAGTCACCTTGACTACTACAAGAATTACCCCAATGCATGTAAGGTTCTTGATAACGTATTCTTTGTTGGGTGTTCTCCTACCATCACAGAAGAAATGATTGACTACATTGGAACTGTAACGGCATCATTCAAACTATGAGAGTAGCAGATTATGTTATTGACCAGATTTACAAGGCAGGTTGCGAACATATCTTCCTTGTAACTGGTGGCGGAGCTATGTTTTTAAATGATGCAATTGCTGCTCATGAAAAAATTGAACCAGTTTGCAATCATCATGAACAAGCATGTGCAATGGGTGCAGTTGCATATGCAAAATATAAAAACAGTTTAGGTGCTGTTTGTGTTACTACAGGATGTGGTGGAACCAATGCAATTACTGGTCTTCTAGATGCATGGCAGGATAGTGTTCCTGTTATTTTTGTGTCTGGCAATGTAAACAGACCACATATGGCTCCTGCAGGTGTAAGAAATCTTGGAGTTCAAGAAGCAAACATTATTGATATTGTAAAACCAATCACTAAGTATGCAACTGTGGTTGAAGATCCTGAGATGATTGATGAGGTAATGAAAGATGCGATTCGTATTGCTACTCATGGTCGTCCTGGTCCTGTATGGATTGATATTCCTATGGACGTACAGGGTGTTGAATGTTTTAGTATTGAGGATGCAATAAAGAGGGCAAAGAGACCTTTGATTCTTGCTGGTAACGGTATCAACTGTGCTCAAGCAAGAGAAGAGTTTAAGTTCTTTGTTGATCAAACAAACATTCCAGTTGTTACTTCATACAATGGTGTTGATCTCATTTCCTCTGATGATAGAAACTATGTTGGTAGAGTTGGAGTAAAGGGAACTCGTTCTGGTAACTTTGCAATGCAAAATTGTGATCTACTTCTTGTGATTGGTTGCCGTCTTCCTGTTCCTGTGACTGGATATAACTATAAAACTTTTGCTAGAGAAGCAGAAGTTATTGTTGTTGATATTGATAAGGATGAGCACTCAAAGGATACAGTAAAGATTGATAGACTTATTAATCGTGATGCAAAAAACTTTCTTGATCTTTATTGGTTTGATCGTAGCAAGAGTGATTGGAATTATCTTTGTGAAGAGTGGAAAGAAAAATGGCCAGTATGCCCTACAGAAAATCCATCTGAAAAAGTAGATCTCTATTACTTTATGCAATGCCTGAATACTTTGAAGAGAGATGATGATGTTCTAATTTCTGATGCAGGTTCTGCATTCTATGTTTGTTCTCAAGCAACTACAATTAAAAATCAACAGAGATATATCACATCTAGTTCTCAAGCAGAGATGGGATTTACAATTCCTGCCTGCATCGGCGCTGCATTTGCCAAAGAGGGAGATGTAATTGGTGTAACTGGCGATGGTTCTTTTATGATGAACCTACAAGAACTTCAGACTATTAAACACTATAACCTCCCTATCAAGTTGTTTGTATGGAATAATGATGGATACCTCTCTATTCGCACAACTCAAAAGAAATTTTTTGAGGGTAGAGAAATCGGAACAGATGCTGAAAGCGGTGTCTCTATCCCAAACATTCGTGATGTGGTAAAGAGCTTTGGTATTGATCACATTTATGCTGATGCAAAAGGTTTAGAACATGCAGTTCAAACTACTCTTGATTGTAGTGGTCCTATTGTATGTGAGGTTCTTTGTGAGAGATGGCAAGAAGTTGTTCCTACAATGCAAGGTAGGAAAAATGTAGATGGTACGATTAGCGCACCACCTTTAGAAGATATGTATCCTTTCTTGTCAAGAGAGGAATTTTATGATAACATGATTATTAAGCCCTTAGACTAATATGCCTGCTGATAATAAAGACAAGGTAACTATTCTAAAGTTACGCAAACAAAAACAGAACAATGTGAAGACGGTCGGTGTAACTGCCTATGATTATCCGCAGGCACTTATGGCAGATAATGCTGGTGTTGATTGGATTTTGGTTGGAGATTCTCTTGGCATGACTACTCTAGGATATAAAAGCACTATTCCTGTTACCATGGATGATATGCTCCGTTCTGCTAGAGCAGTTGCAAGAGGTTCCAGTCGCGCCTTTACTGTGGGTGACTTGCCTTACATGTCGTATCAGATCTCTAATGAAGAAGCAGTCAGAAATTCTGGTGACTTCATTCAAGCAGGTATGGATGCAGTCAAGGTAGAGGGTTGTATGGTAGAAAGGGTCAAGGCAATCTGTGATGCGGGTATCATGGTGATGAGTCACCTTGGTCTGACTCCACATACCCGTGCTAAACTTGGTGGTTATCGTGTTCAGGGTAAGACTGCTGATCAGGCAAAGATTATTCTTGATCAGGCCCTGCGTCTTCAGGATGCTGGTTGCACGTTCCTTCTGCTTGAAGGTATGCCTAGAGAGTCTGCTGAGATGATTGCAACCAACCTTGAGATTCCCGTATATGGTATTGGTGCAGGTGACAAAGTTGATGGCCAACTGGTTATCATGCACGACTTGGTTGGACTCTTCTGGGAGTTCAAGTCTAAGTTTGTGAAGCGATACTGTGAGGCAGGACAGATGATCCAGTCTGCTCTTACTGATTATGTGAGTGAAGTCCGTGATCTTAAGTTCCCTTCAGAGGAGAACTTCTATGCAATCAAGGATGAAGAACTAGAGAAACTTCTTGGACAGGGAGCAGGTTGGAAGCATGATAAGTAAGAAAATCTTCTTCACTGGTGGTGGGGGCTTCATTGGAAAAGAAGTCATTCCACTTCTCCGTAAAGATGGATATGAAGTTGTTGCTCCATCATCATTTGAATTAAATTTTACTGATAATAATTCAGTTATAAAATATTTTAATGAGCATGGATTTAATTATCATGCAATCGTTCATGCTGCTGTTATAGGTGGTCGTAGAACTAAAAAAGATGGATTGATTACCTATCTTGATAATATGCGAATTTTTGAAAATATATTTGCATATTACAAATATGTTGATCGTTTTATTAATATTGATAGTGGTGCATCTCTTTTTGATTCTGGAACTATACCTATAGATCCTTATGGATTTTCTAAGTATTGTGCTGCTCGCAGTGTAGGAAGCATTGAACGTGGTATTAATTTAAAACTCTTTGGTTGCTTTGGTATCCATGAAGACGATCATAGGTTTATTACAACAGCAATCAAAAACTATATTAACAAAGAACCCATCATTATCTTCCAAGATAAGTTGATGGATTTTATGTATGTTAAGGACTTTTATAAGATCTTGAAGTATAGTTTAGAATGTAGTCCTTATCTGATTCAAGCAAGGCCGCATATGATAGATTGTACATATGATCGTAAGTTTTATCTGAGTGATATTGCTGAAATGATTAATGATTTGAACAGTTATACGGTTCCAATCATTAATGAATCTAAAGAAAGGGGGGAACCCTATTGTGGAAAGTTTAGTATTGATCTAAACTATATTGGATTAGACCAAGGCATTTATGAACTCTACAAAAGTCTTTGTTAATGGATGCTTCGATGTTTTGCATCGAGGCCACTTTGAACTAATTAAATATGCCTCCAGTTTAGGAACTCTAACTGTTGCTCTAGATACGGATGAAAAGGTGGCGAAAGCCAAAGGACCTAATAGACCAATTTATCCTTTATATGATAGAGTCTATCAAATGACATGCCTTAGGGGTGTTGATATGGTCCTTACATTTAATAGTAAAGAAGAGTTGGAAAGTTTAGTCAAGAACATTGCACCTGATATAATGGTTGTTGGTTCTGATTGGGAAGGAAAGGAGGTAGTAGGATCTCAGTATGCAAAACAAATCAGTTACTTCAAAAGAATCGGTGATTACTCCACTACAAAAACAATTCAAGGTTCTTCTTATCGGTGATAGTTGCATAGACCAGTATGTCTATGGGACCTGCGATAAAATCAATCCAGAGGCACCTGTTCCTATCCTCAAGTATACGAGGGAGAAACGTGTTGATGGAATGGCTTATAATGTCAGGAATAACCTGCAGGCATTTGGTCTGGACGTTACTACAATCACTCAGGAAGAGAGTATCTTCAAGACACGATACATTGATGAGCGATATAGTCAGCAGATACTGAGAGTTGATACTGAAGGAGAAATTAAACCTTTGGGTTACGATCTCCCGCAAGATAGATTTAATGCCCTTGTCATATCTGATTATGATAAGGGATTTGTCACATCTAAACGATTGTTTGAATTGGTTGAATGGTTTGATGGTCCTATCTTTATTGATAGTAAGAAGACAGTTCTCCCAGTAGATAGTGCCTTTATCAAGATCAACAATTACGAGTATGACAAACTAGAAAATCAGAACACTGATAACCTGATTATCACTAGAGGATCCAAAGGAGCAGAGTATCGCGGTACGCTATATCCAGGGGAGAAGGTAAGTACATACGATGTATGTGGTGCAGGTGATACTTTCTTGTCTGCTTTAGTTTACTTTTATCTTTTGTATGGTAAAATAGAAACTGCTATACCATATGCAAACAAAGCAGCATCAATTGCTGTATCCAACTTTGGAACTTACATATTAAATACACAGGATATTGATGAGATACGTCATAGACATTGATGGAACTATCTGCACTCCAGGCCTCACGGAAGAGATGCGATATGAACAGGCAATGCCAATTCAGGATAGAATTGATAAAATAAATAAACTATATGACGATGGTCATACCATCGTATATCTCACTGCCAGAGGAATGGGTAGGTATAAAAATAATGCAGACCTGGCAATTAAAGAATTTTACGAATTTACAGAGATACAACTAAGTTTGTGGGGATGTAAGTATCATCAATTATTCTTAGGCAAACCCTCTGCAGACTATTACATTGACGACAAAGGGGTACACTCTGATGACTTCTTCGGAGATTAAGTTCGTCCCCAAAGGATGGGGGCATGAAAAATGGATCGTTAATAACGATGAATATTGTGGCAAACTTCTTTTCTTTGAAGAGGGGAAGAGATGCTCTTGGCATTATCACAAGATTAAGGATGAGACTTTTTATCTTCAATCAGGTAAACTTCTTTTGTATTACGGAGACAACGACAGTCTGGAAGGTGCAAAAGATCTTATCCTAACGCCAGGAGATAAGTTTCACATCTATCGTGGCCTTAGACATCAGATGATTGCTATCGAACCATCTGAGTTATTTGAATTCTCAACACAACATTTTGACGAAGATAGTTATCGCGTATTAAAAGGAGACTGAAATGAATTTTGACATTAAATTGATGGAGGGAAATCATCGAGGTTTCCTATCCAACTTTATTACTATTTTGACTAGTTATAGAGCATTAGAGAAGGCAGGAGTAGATCTGAATAAGGTCTGTGTCGATCCTTCAATGTTTATGCTTTATGGTGACCCAAGCAACTGGTTTGATCCTGATAAGGTATCTGACGATGCTTCACAGATAGCAAATACGCAAGATCTATTTGATTGTGATTATCCTTGGGGAACGTTTAGGGACTTTGATTTAAATAAATACCGAAAGTACATTCCCTTTAATCCTAGAGTACAGGGAATTCTTGACGCAATTCCAGTAGAAAAGTATGCAACTTGTTTGGGCGTACATTATCGTGGGACTGACGGTGTGGGTCACACTGAGTTTGTTGCTGTTGAAAAATATCTGAAAGCAACTGAAGAAGAGTTTGCTACTGGAGATTACGAGGCAATCTTTCTTGCCACAGATCAGACCAATATTGTTGATATCTTCAGAGAAAAATTTGAAGGTGTCGAAGTATATTGCTATGACCATCAAAGGACCATGAGTAATGCTGGCCTGCACTATTCCATTCAGGCACAACCAAACTCTCCTGAGAGGATTTTGGCTGGCGATGAGGTTCTTATTGATGCAACTACCCTGTCAATGTGTAAGACGATGATTGGAAAGTCTTCCAATATTACTAATTATGCACGTATCCTCAATCCATTTCTAGAGACCTTGTATCAAGATCTGAATACTAGTAATGATCATGGAGACCATCGTGACTTTGATGAAAACTCAGAGAAGTTCCCGCAAATTAGAACTAAGGACATTCAACCGTTCATCTTTAATTGGAGAGGCCAGTTTGAAAAGTCTTGTGTGATTGAAGATTCTCTAAAAGAAATATTTGGCGAAGTGACTGTCATTAATAGTGATGAAGAGAATACTCGCGAAGGTTGGATTGATCTTGGGGATGAAGCATACTTTACGATGCAATTCCGTCAAGCACTAGATCTTTTAAAACCAGACAAGAAAGTTTTGATGCATTGCCAGGGCGACACTGTTTTTGATAATTATAAAGAACTTGTCAAAGATGCAAGAAAGTATTATAATCTATATGAGTGGGGGGTATATGCACCAGACGTAACAAACGTTTGGTACACTCCAGAGCACACCGATATTAATGGTATTGAATCTCAAGATGAAAATATCAAGATGGTTGCCTGTACTGATGAGACGGTATGGTTTGTGCATAGAGATGTCATTGACGAATACTATGCAAGAGGCCTACCCGAAATCATGACTCACCAACGAATGAAGATGGGCTGGGGATGGGATCTAGTGATGAATGGTATTTCTTTCTTAAAAGGTAGACCAGTTATCCGTGACTATGCCCACCAGATTCAACATGCCAAAGGAACCAACTACAATAAGAATTCTGCAGGCGAAGAGATGGGAGGACTTTGGAATAGTCTTCAAGACGATCTGAAAGAATGCATCTCTTATATTAAAGGAGATAGAGAAAAACTGACTAAGTACTTTTGATAATGGATAAAAACAAATCTGCTTTCAAGTTAGAGGGAATTCCTCATATCTACTGGTTAAATCTTGATGCTGATGACAATCGTCGTCAGTATATGGAACAGCAATTTGAATACTGGCAAATTACAAATCATACTCGCATCTCTGGATTTGATGGCCGTGAAGATGATGTCGCCTATCATCTTAAAGGTAAGGTTCCAGACAACATTACTTCTGGAGAACTTGGTTGCTGTTTGAGTCATATCAAAGCAATCAAGCATTTTTATGAGGAAACAAATGACGATTATTGTATGATCGTTGAGGACGATGTGAGTTTTGACATTGCTCGATACTGGAACTTTACTTGGAAAGAATTCTTTGGTCTTGTCCCATATGATTGGGACTGTCTTCAGTTGACCACGATTTGTACAGGAGATATTCATGTCAAACTACATCTTAAGTTTATCAATGACTTTTCTGCAGCAGTCTACTTGATTTCTAGGCACCATGCTGCTAAGATTGTTAGGAACCATGTACGTGGTAGTAAGTTTAAACTAGACAATGGGGTTAAACCAAGAGCCGTGTCTGAGGATGTTATCCTTGAGACTGGTAAAACATATACAATCCCATTGTTTTTATATAATTTAAATTTTGGTTCTACAATACATCAGGAACACATTGGCGTGTTTCACAAAGGCCCACATGATGCTCTCCTGAACTGGTGGCAACAGAGTGGCGCTAGTATTGACATTCGAGATCATATGAACTATGATCCATACTTGGGCCGAATTACTGAAAACTCTGCTGCAAAACAAGCAGCAGAACAAAATTCGGAAAACCCACCAACTTGACAGGTCTCAAAAACCCTGCCATTATAAATACTTAACCTTTTGTCTTTCAGGCAATTAAAGTAACAAAAGGTTACAAACAGAACCAAGTCGAGGTTCTTTTCATCCGTAGGTTAATCTCTACGAGACACAATAGGTAAACAAAATGATTAAATCTGTATTCGCAGCTGCTGCTGCTCTGTCCATGTCCGCAGGCGCTGCCCTTGCAGGTCCATATGTTAACGTCGAAGCCAACTCCGGTTTCACGGGATCCGATTATAACGGTACAAATACCGATCTGCACGTAGGTTACGAAGGAGCAATTGGTGAGAACTCTTCTTACTACGTCCAAGCAGGTGCTACCGTGCTCTCTCCTGACAGCGGTGAAGGCGATACCGTTCCCTCTGGTAAGGCAGGTCTAGGTCTTGCATTGACCGATGCCCTGGGTGCATACGGCGAAGTCTCCTTCGTCGGATCTGGCGATGCTGACATTGACCGTGGTTACGGTACTAAGTTGGGTCTGAAGTACAGCTTCTGATATTCAATATAAACACATAAACATCTAGATGTTATAATGGGGGTGCGACGGCATCCCTCTTTTTTTATGAAAAATTATTTTCTAAAGATGATTACTCATCCAGCAGTCCATTATAATGTGCTTACTATTGGACTGCTCATCACAATAGGAGCATTACATAACCATGCTCACTTTACAATGGATAAGGACGCGGATGCCTATGTGAGGCAGTGGTGTAGATCATCAGCAGAAAACAAAAAGACCTGCATCAGTTATGGTGGAGACATGGATTATTGACTTGACAGGTCTTTAGATTTCCTATATACTATGTAAAGAAACATTACGGAGTGTAACATGACTGTAACAACTGAAGACGGTGGACGCACAAACATGTATGCCACTGAGCCTAGAATGTATATCTCTGAGACAGACGCAGAGCGTTATGGATATGAGAGTTATGCAGAAAAAGCAGAGAAATTGAATGGACGCACTGCTATGGTTGGATTTGTTGCTGCTGTTGTCTCTTATGCTTTCAGTGGTAGTGTATTTTTCTTTGGTGTCTTCGGATTCTGACACTTGAAAATTGTCTGCTATAATAGTGGAATAGATATGGAGAATAGCAAAAAGTAATATGCCAAACCCCAATCAACTCTACGAGGACATGCAGAAACTGGATGACATGTACGAAGAACTTCTCTGGCATCCAGAAGACGAGCTACAATTCTCTCATGATGGAGAGAAAATTATTATTTACAACAAAACTTTGGAGCAAAACAAATGAACGAAAACGCAGAACGCATTAACGGTTGGGCAGCAATGCTTGGAGTCATTGCCGCAATGGGTAGTTATGCAGTCACAGGCCAAATTATTCCAGGGGTATGGTAAATGCTAGTATTCGCATCAGGTTTGGTACTTCTTTTTATTATTAATGCAGTATTATCTGATATTGATATTGACGATGACAATGACGGACCAGGTGGTGGATTGATGCAACCAGTTTACGCACCGTCATCTTCTTGACAAACAAAACCGAATAAACTATAATCAAGGGGCAATACGCTCCTTTTTTTAATGTTCCGTCGTTTAGCTGCCCTAGTTGTACTAGGAATCCTTGGTGCATCCTGTGCATCTAAATCTGCATCAATTAAAAATGATGCTCCTGCAGTTCCTGAAGTTTCTGTAGTTCCACACGAACCTTCTTGGCACTGTCTTGAATGTTCTCCAGAAGAAAAATATGTTCTTAAACAACTCCAAGAGCAAACAAAAATTTATGATAAGAATGCCCTTGCTACGTTGATGGGTAATATTAAACAAGAAAGCAAGTTCATCGCTAACATCTGTGAGGGTGGTGCTAGGGTCTCTTATGAGAACTGTCTGTCAGGTGGGTATGGTTTAATCCAATGGACTAGTATCGGACGCTATAGGGGTCTTGGTGATTTCTGTAAGAAGTTTGATTGTGATCCATCATCACTTGCAGGTCAGGTTCGCTGGATGATTAATGAACCAATCTTCCAACGTGTTCTTCCTGAGTTTGAGGGTAGTGGTCAAACCATCTCACAGTACATGGTTCCTGCTTACTACTGGTTAGGATGGGGCATCAAAGGTAACCGCGAACTGTACGCTTATGAATACGAAAATAAAATGGTACTAGTATGATTGGTGACTGGAGATACAGTAAAGAGAAACTTGAGATTAGAGAGCAGGCTCTCCTCATTTTGTTAAGTAGGTATGGTACAGAACTTGACAACACAAAAAAATCAAAGTATACTAACCAGTCTATATACGAATGTGCCCATGACTGGGTATCCCAAGGTAATGTAAATTGTAATGGCATTACCAAATACTACGAGGCTTATTATGCAAAAAGTAATTAATGTTTTAGCAGTTCTTTCTTTTGTAGGAACTGCGGGTATCGTCGGAGGCGGTGCTGCACTATATCTTAATAAAGATTCTATTGTTGAAAATATCAAATCTCAAGTTGCATCTGCGGCTGCAGAAGCAATCTCTGGAGCACTTCCTGGAATGATGGATTCCGCAATGCCAGAACTCCCTAGTGCGACTGGTGGTGCCATAGGTATGCCTGCTTCTACTGGTGGTGCTCTACCACTTCCTACAACTACTGGACCTTCCCTTCCTTTCTGATATGAAAAAAATTATTATGGCCTTGATGGCAGCATGTCTTGCTGCTCCTGTAATGGCAGATCCTATTGGAAAGGATGACTACTATACTAATCATTCAATGGGATGTATGCTTCTTCAAGAGTGTACTGATGATGTAGATGAAGTATTTTCTCTTTTAGATGTTTCTTCTCAGTATCCTAATACTGAATCATTTACTCCAGTGGCAAATGAATTTAACAACATGCTTGTGTCATTGAACCAAGTGGGTGTTAAAGTATATCTTGCGGACGAGAAGTATTTTCCAGTAGGACATCGTGGTGTTTATCATACTGTGAGTAATAACTTCTTCTTGAACAAGGCATTTATGGGTCGTCCTGGCACACTGATGTCTGTGATGCGACATGAAGGATGGCATGCTGCCCAAGATTGTATGGCAGGAACGATTGATAATAGTTTGATTGCTATTATTTTGCCAGAGGATCAAGTTCCTCCCATGTATCAAAACATTGTAAAGAGGACATATATACTTCAACCAGGTGCAATTCCCTGGGAAAAAGAGGCATATTGGGCAGGACATACTGAGGGCATGACTATGGCAGCACTAGAGGCATGTGCTGCTGGTGAGATGTGGAATGTATATCCTCCTACTCCATTGACCAGAGAGTATCTAATTAAAGAAGGTTATATTTCTAAATAGAAATGCGTTGCTCCACATGGAATGCCAGAGGAAGTAAAAAAAGAAGAAACCAAGAAGAAAGGTATTCTTGGAAAAATG
>Ga0222715_10001626_pt1 | contig 21309 bp, 9 predicted proteins | sample C33_9DmetaG_FD_165056 | JGI IMG/M metagenome (GOLD analysis project Ga0222715, IMG submission 165056) | Estuarine water microbial communities from San Francisco Bay, California, United States - C33_9D | ecosystem: Environmental > Aquatic > Marine > Unclassified | place: USA: California... | reverse complement strand
TGAAGAAGTTGAGTTGTTATTTGTATCAAGAGATATGGCAGCAGCTTCTAAAAAAGAAATAGAATACCAAAAGTTTTATGGTTATCCAGTAGATAGACAAAGCTACAAAAGTTTAATGAAAAAACAAAAGCCAAAAAAGAAAGCTATGAAGAAAGATAAATTTAAAATTAATGTTACTGATATGACTACAACCTTCCCATGTTATGCTAGGGAAATAGTATCTTATCTTATGGACAATCGCGGCCGTATAATTGAATTAAATGACGGACAAAAGTTTGTAGTTAATGATACATTAATTAACTGGTGCAAAGATAATGCTAGAACGTCAATGTATAATAACGATAGATGTTATGTGTATAATAAGGCATTAGCTAAAGCTGTTAAGGAAGATATGCCTGCTAATATAGCTGAAGCTATGGAAATGCAAGTTAATTATGAATATGTTTCTACAAGTTGTGGTAAATGTATATTTCCAGCTATAAGATCTTGGGCACACGAGCGCGGTCTTTATGAAAAAGGGGACGTTAAAACACAATATGTTAAGCTGCAAGAAGAAGCTGGAGAAGTTGCAAGAGCAATTATTAAAAACGATATACCTGAATTAAAAGATGGTATTGGCGATATGGTTGTTGTATTAACTAACTTAGCTCATTTAGCTGGCTTAGAAATTGAAGACTGTATACAAAGCGCCTATGACGTTATAAACAAACGTAAAGGTTCTATGATTAACGGATCATTTGTAAAGAATGAAACGCTTTAAAAGATCAAAGAAAAAAGGTCCCGTCCGTGCAAAAAAAGCTACAGCGGATGGGATCGAATTTCGATCAGGTTTAGAAAAGCATACATACTTAGCTTTGAAAGATGCTAAGTTATTTGAAAAGTATGAAGAGGAAGTGTTTCAAACTTTAGAAGGTTTTCGTTTTCCTAACATATCATTTGAGAAACAATCAAATGGTAAAGGTGATATGAAAGACAGAGGCCAAAAGAAAATACTAGGCATTAAATATACTCCTGACTTTACAGGTAAGGATTATATAATTGAATGCAAAGGAAGAGCTAATGAACAGTTTCCACTACGCTGGAAGTTATTTAAGCTTTGGTGTACGCTAAATAATGAAACTAGAACTTTATACAAACCTCAAAACCAAAAAGACGTAGCATTAATGATTAAACTTATATTAGATGGTAGGAAACAATAAACGATTAGCTCGTAAAGCTTATGGCGAACGGCAAATAGCTAAGTGGGTTAAATGGTCCTGGAATAATAAAGGCAAGATCTCCTGGAAAGAATTAGTTAAAAAACAAGATGAATATAAAATAAGAGTATTATAAATGAACAAATCAAACAGAATATTAAGTGACATAACGGTATTTATGAAATACGCAAAGTACATACCGGAAACAAAGCGTCGTGAAACATGGGATCAGCTTGTGTTTAGAAATGAATCAATGCATATAAAGAAATTTCCAAACTTAGAAAAAGAAATAAGATTAGCTTATGAAGATGTGTATAGCAAAAATATATTACCAAGTATGCGTAGTTTACAATTTGGCGGTAAGCCTATCGAGATATCTCCTAACAGGATATACAATTGTGCTTACTTACCGGTAGAATCCGTAGCTGCATTTAGTGAAACGATGTTTTTATTATTAGGCGGAACTGGAGTAGGATACTCTGTGCAACAACATCATGTAGCTAAATTGCCATCTGTAACCGTGCCGTTTGAAAAACGTACAAGAAGATTCTTAGTAATGGATTCAATTGAAGGGTGGGCTGATGCTATTAAAGTATTGATGAAGTCATATTTAGGTAATAAAAGATCGTCAAGAATTGAATTTGATTACTCAGATATACGCGCTAAAGGAGCAAGGCTTGTAACATCAGGAGGCAAAGCACCTGGTCCCCAACCTCTTAAAGAAGCTATAGTAAAAATAACTGGTATATTGGATTCATTAAAAGATGGAGATTATTTAAGCACAGTGCAAGCTCATGATATTATATGTCACATTGCTGATTCAGTTTTAGCAGGAGGTATTAGAAGAGCAGCTTTAATATCTTTATTTTCATCGGATGATATTGCAATGATTGCATGTAAGTCTGGTGATTGGTGGGAACAAAATCCACAACGTGGTAGAGCTAACAATTCAGCTGTGCTAATGAGAGACAAGTTAACCAAAGGTTACTTTATGGATCTGTGGAAACGTATTGAGTTATCAGGCTCAGGTGAACCAGGGTTTTATTTAACTAATGATAAAGATTGGGGAACTAATCCATGCTGTGAAATTGCACTTAGACCATATCAATTTTGCAACTTATGCGAAGTTAATGGTTCGGACTTAGATAACCAAAAAGAGTTTGATAGACGTGTGACTCACGCGGCTCTTATAGGTACGCTACAGGCTTCATATACGAGCTTTCATTATCTTAGAGATATATGGAGAACTACAACAGAAAAAGATGCTTTAATTGGCGTTTCAATTACAGGGATTGGATCAGGTAGAGTACTTAAATTAGACATGGATAAAGCAGCTTTACTTGTTAAAGCAGAAAATAAACGTGTTGCAAAATTAATAGGTATAAACCCATCAGCTAGATCAACAACGGTTAAACCAGCGGGAACTACATCATTGACGTTAGGAACGTCATCTGGTATTCATGCTTGGCATAATGATTATTATGTAAGAAGAATACGTGTAGGTAAGAACGAGTCAATGTATAAGTTCCTTGCTGAAAACCATCCTGAGTTAATTGAAGATGAATACTTTAGACCTCACGACACAGCGGTAATATCTATACCGCAGAAAGCGCCAGAGGGATCTATGCTTAGAACAGAACATCCTGTAGAATTATTAGAACGTGTAAAATTTGTATCTGAGATGTGGGTTAAACCGGGTCACAGAGGTGGTAGGAATACACATAATATATCCGCTACCGTATCTATCAAAGAAGATGAATGGGATATGATTGGTGAATGGATGTGGGATAATAAAGAATTTTATAATGGTTTATCCGTGTTACCTTACAATGGAGGCACTTATGTACAAGCGCCCTTTGAAGATATAGATGAGACTAAGTACAATGAAATGATGGAAACATTAAAACTCGTTGACATTGCAAGAATTGAGGAAGAAGATGATGAAACAGATTTGTCAGGAGAACTTGCTTGTGCGGGGGGAGCATGTGAAATTACTTAAATTAAAAAAAGCCGTTACTTAATTGTAGCGGCTTTTTTATTATAGAATTTTTAAGGTGTGGTAGCCTGTTTTGTTTAATTCTATTTTAATCGTAATTTTTAAACATTAATAAATAAAGTAGTGAGTTCCATTTGCTCATTAACCATATAATAAATTGTTTGAACTTTGATTTTTTCTTTTGATCAGTCATAATTATTTTTTTTTAGGTTCCGTAATCTAATTCTTTGAATCTACCATTAACAGATTCAAATGTTGTTTGCATATCTTTAGGTAATAAATCTATTCCCATAGCCCACATTTCTATTATTGCAAGCATTAAATCAAAATTGTTTTTATGATAAGAAGTGCCAAATATAGAATTTATTCGATGTTCAAAACTAACTAAAACATCATACCTAAATTTTTCAAATAAGTCTACTATGTATTCTGCATCCTCTAAGCTAATGCCTTTTCTTCTCCAGTGATCTTTTATTTGTTCGATATATTTTTCGTGAAGCTTATTTTGTAATTTAGTTATTTCTATTTTTAATTTGTCTTTTTGCATAGTTTCTAAACTTTCATCAGAAATAAAATCTTTAAACCCTTTGTAACAAACGTCTGTTTTAAAATTAGCAAAATCAGAACACATTTTTGTTTTAGTAGCGTCAAACTCTCCATGAGTATAAAATTTAGTGTTTTTGACTTCATTTTTAACCCTATATAAAGTGTTAAAAATATCATGACTTTCTAAATTTTTTATTTTAAACGCACAATTATTCTTTTTTTTCTTTATAGAAGGCAAAGTTATATAGTTAAAAATTTTATCTTTAAATATAAATGCTAATGCTATGCACAATATTATTATTGTTGCTAACACGGGGTGGTCTACCGCTTTTAAAAGCGAGGGTAATATATCGTTCATAAAAAATTATTTCAAAGAGTTTTTTCTCTTCTTTAGGTTCTGGTATTCTATTATAGCTTCTATACGATCAGCTTCTTTTTTAAGTCTACTTATTTGTTTTGAAGAACGTCCTAGTCTTTCAAGTATATCTACTTGTTCTGCCTTTGTAAGCTTTTTAAGATCATACCTTCTTAGTTCTGTGGGATTCAGATCTTTCGTTTCTTCTTCAAACTTTTTCTCCTTCTTAATTGCTTTTCTACGGTCTTCCTGCTCTTGGTAGTCAGCTTCCTTTTCTTCATCACTTTGCAGCGTCCACAATGAATGACCGAATAACAAACCACCTGCTCTAGTTAAATCACTTTGAGCATAATTTGCGGCATCGATCATATTAGCAACCTTTTTTTGTGCTCTGTCTAAAGGTATGTTAAGAAACGCTGCTGTTTGACCTAATATAATCACTCCTGGCATTTTAGCATAGTTTTTAAATACGTTACCTTCATTCACATCGAACAAGAAATCCTTATTATAATCAATAGCTCTCGTAGTGGTGTATATCTTTGAAAATTTACTACCTACTGCAGGTATAATACTAGTTAAACCTTTAATAGCAGCAACATCATACTCAGGTCTTTTCTTTTTAGTTTCAGCGTGTACATTCATAAAGGTTTGTTTCAAAGCATTAAGAGCATTACCCCATATTCCCATACCTCTTAACCAACTACTTAGCACTCCATTAGCAATTCCTACTTTTTTATTGTAGTCTAACTTATCCTCTTCCTCGTCATCACCGAACAATGTTCCGTATACCGCAGTAAGCATTGCTCCTTGAGCTACCGCGAACAGTAAGTTTTGAGCTAATCCGTAGTAAGCTATGTTATAAAGGTTTTTACCTTTGTTACCACGACCATTTACAAGATCCAAATAGGCTTTTTGAACTAAACGATTGTATTGCATTGGAGTATTAGCAAAAGCTAACATAAGTCTCCCACCTGTACTTGCTTGTTGCTTGCTAATTTTATCTGCTCTACTTGATTGTTGTGACGACTGAGCGTGTTCTGTTGTTTCCAATAAAGCTTGCTCTTTTGCCGCTTTAGGATCAACTCCTTGCTTTATAAGTTTATCGTATGCATTTCTATAGTAAACAGCACCACCAAGTGCAATAGCTCTTGAATCCGCTGCTTGTGTAAATACATATCCCCACTGCAAGAATCTTGCTAGCTTACCTTGTAATCCTTTTCCTTCAGCAATACGAGCAATGTCAGAATCGTTAACGTCCATCTTAAGCGCGTTACGTCTGTCTAAAAGAAAATCAGTGTTCATCAACATCTTATAGTCTTTAGCAAGTGTAGGCATCTTAGTAAACATGGTCTTTAAACTTTTGCCCCAAGTGTTATCGCCTGCAGCCATAAAGTTAGTTGCTGAAAGTAATTGTAATCCAGCTGATCTAGTGTTAAGGAACATAATGTTTCCTACAGCACCCGCTATAAATTGGAGCATAGCTTTAGTGTCACTATCTAAACTTTGTGTGCTGTTTCTACCAGTCTTCATTCTTTCTATAGAATTCTGTAGCGCAGCAACATACTTAGTACCATGTTGTACTCTTAGTTTATTTATATTGTCTTCCGAAAAAATAGTTTCAATTCCTTTACTCCAGAATCTAAGAGCCTCTTTCCTTTTAGCTTTATTAATACCTTCAAGGTAATCTGTCTTCAAACTTCCTGTAACCCAGTTTTTACTAGGATTAGCAAACTCTTCCGGCAATGTCTTAGCCATAAGGTTAAGCGTGAAACGATATAGCTCATCGCTTTGTTTTACATGTTCAGCTAAGTCTAATTCATTTTGCTCAGACAAACCAGGTACTTTAATACCTTGCTTTCTCCACATATAAACTCTTACTGCGTCTTCACTAGTATAAGTTATGTCTTTACCGCTTTCTGTCTTTAATGTTACCTTACCATTTAAAACTTTATCACTAATTCCATTATTAACTTTTATATCTCTATAACGCTTAGCCATTTTAATCCTAGCCTTTTCAATCTCTCTCGAGGCAATAGCAAATGGCTTTAATAAGTTTTCTTCATACAACCTCATCATAGCCTCACCTTTTTTACCTTTTGGTAATGTTCTGTAAAGTAAACCTAAGAAATCATCAGCTCCAGATTCAACTAAGTAACCTCTAGCGATTGCTTTAGCTCTCGATTTTATACCTTTACTAACCTCGTCTCCAAGCTTTTGCGCTTCTACCTCGTTAAAGGTGGTGTCAGGATCAACACCTGTCACTTCTGAGTATAAGTCATTCCATTGTAAATCAAGTTGTCTAGTTGCTTTGTCTAATAAAGTTTGACCTTCACCGTCCACATCAAACACATCAAGTAAATCTTTTATATACTTGGGTTGACCTTTACTTTTAGGTGTTTTATCGATAATAGTCTCAGCGTCTACAATACCGTTTATAGCTCTATCTAATTTTTTAGATTCTTTTACAACCTTTGCCTTATGGAATGTGGTTTTTCCAGTTTTTGTATTTATTGTTGTAAAACTATTTCCGGTACTTTCAATCGCTAAGTCGATTGTCGGCCTATCCATTCTATCCCACCAGTTTTGTTCATTCGAACCTTCGTTCCTAAGGCTTAATAGCTTACCGTCTTTGAAAGCAATTTTCCATCCACCTGGACTTCCGTCTTTAGGTTTGCCGTACATTTGCCACAGTTCATTGTTCAATACTTTAGGTATCGGCCCTACATCAGGCATAGGTGGCCAGTGTATTGCTCCACTATCGTAAAATTGTTCTTTAGTCTGAGTAGGATCTTTTAGCTTGTACCAGACTTGATTCAAGGAAGGCAAATCCTCCCCGGTATCTTCGTCAACGTCAGTATATTCAAAGTTCTGTATTAAAATAAACCCGGGTCTTTCTCCACCTTCTACTAATTCTGCCATTTCCTCCTGAGACAAATCACTGTCTATATTCATTAAACGAGCTTGGCTATTGTATTGCTTATAGGTTTTACCTCCTGCTACCTGCTGGTTAAATTCAATAGACTCTACCACATTGAGAGGTCTACGATTCTTATAATATTCGTCAAATGCAGCATTTTGATAGCCGGCAGGATCTTCATTCCATGCAACTACGCACCAAGGATTAGATTTCTTGCCCCAATTAGTGTCAACAGCATTTCTAACAGCCTTTTGACCTGCTTTAGTAGAATCTACATCATAGATAGATATGTCGCTGTTTGGTACGTCAGTTTTGTTTGAAAATTCTTTTACCTCATCAGGATTAACTCTTTTAGCTTTTGGAACAAGGTCGTAGCTTGCTAGTAACTCATCGACGTTTTTAAAAGTAAAAGGATCTATTTTATTTTGAGCAGCAACATGTAAAGCGTCTACAATTTTATATCCGTCTTCTGGAAATCTTATATGACTATTAGCAAGGAAGTGAAGAGCCATTTTCTTGGCCTTAGTTAAATCTGTTGCCCCTATTTGTTCCTGTTGCACAGCGTTCCCCATATAAAAAAAAGCCGTATCTATTTGTTTTTCTATATACCCGCTATTTACTTCAGCGTCTGTTATTGTCCCGCCTCCTCTTCTTTTGGCTATTATAGCAGAATACTGTCTCTTTAGTTTTTTAGATTCTTTGACAATGGCTTGTTCTACTTTGCTTTTAACGCCGTCTATGTTAAGAGCTTCTTTAACCGCCATGACGTTTTTAATATGGTCATCAGCAAAAAAGAAATCATTATAACCTTCAGCTGCTTTACTTGTTATCCAATCACCTTTAGCCTGAGGATTTGAATCAGCAAGCCCTGTAATATTCTGTAAAGGAATATCAAGACCAAGACCACTTAAAAATTCATGTATAGCATATTTTGAATTAGCAGGTCTAGCTGTTAGTATGAAAACATTTTCATTACCGAACTTAGATACAAGGTTTTTTGTTTTTTCAAACAAAGGGCCTTTCTTGCCGTCTACGACTTTACTGAATTCACTAAAATCCCACTCGACACCTTCCTTAGTCATTCTGTCACCGTCTTTAGCAAACTGCTCAGCTGTCAATTTACCTTTCTTGCCGTTAGGCAATGTATATAATACTTGGCTAGCTGTTCTGGCTAATGTATCATCAAAATCAAGTACGCTAATACCTTTTCTTTTAGCATCAGATTTTCTAGTAATAGCTAAGTCTGTAGCTAATTGTGCGTTTTCAGCACGCTTAGATTCCTTTAAGCTATTTCTTTCGCCTACTACATCAAAGCTTTTTAACTTATACTTTTTTAATAACTCTTTTATTTTTGGAGTATATCTAGCTTCAGTACCTACTTTTGTAAGTAGATCATCAATCTCTTTAGGTATTACATCTAAGTATAACCCGTCAAGGAATTCTTGAATGTTTTCAACATTACCTCGAGCATATTCTTTTAGTGTTTCTTTAATTATCGCTAGTGAGGTAACATGCTCTAGCACCGTTGGACCATCAGATTTGTATACGTTTCTAAGGTAAGATATTCTTCTTAAGGTAGCCATCTGGCCAATAGACATAGCTTCTATAGCAGCAATTGCATCGTCAACAGTTAACGCTGTATCTATAACATCTAACACTACCTTTTGAAGTTTTTGAACTTCATTTATAGAATCTAAACCATAAGCCTGAATACGATCAAATGCTTTGTTTTTTATCTCAAGGATAGTTGTAGGATTGTTTACGAAGTCTCGCTTTCCGTCGATTACTTCGTATACATAACCTTTATTACCTCTTTTTTCAAGTTCAAATCCTAGTCCTTCAAAATCAACTCCTTGACCTTCAAGCATCTTAACCATCTGCTCGTTAGTAGACACCTCTTGATAACTATCGTTACGCCAAGCTCTACTAAATGCCTGTAAAAACTGTCTTACATCTTCTTTATTAGAATTCTCATTTAAGTTACCTACAGCTTTTTGAAAACCTTGATCTCTATATAACCATTTGTAAACTTTACCCCAAGCATCACCTAATTTATTTCGAACATCTTCTAATGTGGCATCAGCTCCTAACTTATCGAAATTATAAGCAAGCTCAGCATTAAATATTTTTCTTCCTTTCCCACCTAGTATTTTACCAGCTAGCTTAGATACCATTTCTAATTGCTTAATTGAGCTAGGGTCTTTCTGTCCTTTGAACCATTTATCAAACGCAACTCCTAATTCAGGTGTTATAATGGTAATTTTGCTAAGGTCTAGCTTTTTACTTTCCATAAGCACATTCTTACCTGCGGCAATATCTTTTATAGTCATAGGATCTAATCCTACAGCAGCTGATCTACTTAGCTCGTTAGAAACCATACGGTTTAACGTTCTCATAACACCAATAAAAGTCTGTCCTTCTGGCGATCTACCAGTAATACCCATTTTCATTTTAGCTTTACCGTCTGTGTCTACGAACCCACCAATACCATCTAAAACTTCTTTATATGTAAGCCTACGAAGGTTACCGGATTTATTACCTACACCTGTTGTATTTCTTTGTATTTTGTCAAAAGCTAATTTTACCACGTTGTTGGGTACACCTGTAGACTTACCTTTAGATCTACCTTTACTGCCGTCTATCAAATACTTATAATCCTCAGCGGATAGTTGAGGTAAGAACTTAAATAGGGTTTGTAGCATGTTCTGATCTGCAACCCGCTCAACCTCGAACCCTTTACTTTGCATTTCTTTAGTGAATGCTTCTGCAGTATCGATTTCTGTACGCTCTTCTATTGTAATGCCATCTTTAGTTAGCTTAAACACTGCGTATGGCTTCGTAATCGCGTCCATAGCCTTCTTATAAGTTTCCTTATTTAGGTTAGGCGATCTAGATATTCTTTTATCGAATATACCTACTGGTATATCGAACATCTCAGCTAATACCTCGGCCGTAAAACCAGGTAGCTTGCTAAAGCTTTCTACAGGGGAATTACCTTTGTTAGTTTTCCAGAATTCCACTGCTGCATCCATAGCTTGCTTATAACGAGCTCCGCTAGCTAACAATGAAGATATTTTAAATTTACCTTCTACACTCATCTGTAATCCACCCTCGTCGAACATTGTATCTTCTGTTCCGATGTTGTTAGACACATTGTCAAATTGTTGTGATATACCTTCGCTAGCACTAGCAACACCTAAGTCAGTGGCTAATGTTAATAATCGTAATCCACCACGATTAAATATAAGATCCTCAACATCGTTGATTGTCTCTTCTCCCTTTCTGTTAATAGTGGTTTTCTTGAACTCGTTAATAACCATACTAGTTATTCTAGCTTGAGCTGCACTTTTGTATGCATCTCTACCTCCAATAACAGCAGCAGCTTCTTTAGGTATTTTGTCATAAAGTAGCTTAGTAAAAAACGTAACAGCTTTACCAATAGGTTTTTCCAACCTATCTAATATTTCTGTTTCAATTCGTTGTAACTTAGCAGGTTTAGTAGTTCTAGTTGGATTATCTTTAATCTTCTTTACAGCTAAAGCTTTCTCTGTTCTAGTCATTTCTGATTCAGGCTTAGCTTCTATTTTAGCTATTTTAGCTGCGTCAGTTTCTTTTTCTCTAGCTGATAACTCTTTATTCATTGACTGAGCTTCTTCTATTAATGGTTCGATCTTTGCTTTAGCGTCGTCAGTAAGTGAATATTTCTTTTTGGAACGCTCTTTCTTTTCTCTAACCTTTTTCTCAGTAGGCTTATCTTCTGGTGTAACCTCAGGGGTAACCTCCTCACCTGCATCAAATCTATTTTTAGCAGCTTCTACTTCTTTAAGTGCTTTTTCCACCTCCTCTAACAAAGCATCGTTATCAGGTGCATCTTCCCAAGCGTCAAGAGCATCCTCGTAAGCTGCATCAGCCTCTTCTAAGGTCATAGGACCACTAGGCTTAGCTTTACTGCTTATGCTTTTGTTTTGAGCCGCCTCCGCGTCTTTAAGTTCGTTTATCTGCTGGTTTATACCTTGCAACTTGTTGTCTCGTTCTTCAGGATCCAAATAAGGATTATCCTCTGTAGCCTCTTTTCTGTCAAGTAGTTTCCTCATTTTAGGACTCATAGACTCCTTAACTTCTGCTTTCTTTTTAGAGCTTTTTTCAGTTGTTTTAACTTTAGATATCGTTTCCTTTAATCTAGCGATATCAATGTCTCCATTTCTTAAGCCTTTAGCCAGCTTAACCGCAAAAGCAGCAAAATCATCTACACCTCTAAAGTTATAATCGTAAACGTCAGTGCCTACCGCATCTTGAATCATCTCAGCCATCATTCCATTTAGCGGAACGTTTTTAGACGATGTTAAATCAATCCTGTTTTCATTAACCATTTCAAAAAACTCCATAAGAGCTTCTTCTGCAACATCTGTTTTATCATAGCTTGCGCTTTTTTCATAGCCTTGCATTGCAGTTTCCATTCTAGCAGAAAGAGAGGAGTTGTTTTCTTTTAACCACTTCCTTACTTGATTACCTATTTCTAATAATTTGCTTCGGTCCTTACCTTTAAAAATTAGGTCCATGTTACCGTGACCCAACTCGTGTTCCTGTATGAACTGTTTGTTGTTGTCCGCTTCAGCTTCAATAATAACATAAGGAAGAGTTCCTCCGTCTTGAGTTTTTACACTTGCTCCGGCACCCCCTCTTTCTATAGAAGTTATAACTCTTTCTTTTGTAGACTCGGCTAGATCATCTCTTCCATCAATGTAATCTATAGCCTGATCCCTAGTCTCAAAAACTTGAAGATTTGGGTTTATTTTTTTATTCTGCTTAGCTCTTTTACGTGATTGATCTATATTGTACTCTCTAGTAGCAGCTAACTCAACCTGATTGTCTTTAGAAGAGTATATTTTACCAGGATTTTCCCTTTCTAATTTAGCTCTAGCATCACTAATATACTTATTGTATACATCTGGCTTAGTTGTTTGCATAAGTACAAACTCGTTTCTGTAACCAGAACCAATATATAGTTCCTGAGCTGCTTTTAAATTAGCGAACTCTTCTATTTTTTGATCTATTACGCTCTGATCAGCGTTTGTAGAGTTTGATAATATAGCTATCTCTCTTTTCAGCTTAGCAGCGTTTGTCTGAAGCTGAGCAAACGTTTCTGATCCATCTTTAGTAACACCATTTAAAGGCTTTTTCAATAGCTCTGCGGCTTTTTCATTTGAAGCTTTATTAGCATCTGCATATACTTGGAATAAAATTTGGTCAGTTTTTCTAGCATTAATAAGCAGATCTCCTTCAAGACCTTCCATAGCAGCGCGGTGGTTCTTTAAGCTTTTCTCCGCTTTTAAAGCAGCATCAGCATAAGAGCTTAATTGTTCTATATCTGCTTTAGCGGCCATAGATCTGGCGGCAACACCTTTAAAGAAAGGTAAAGCTGAAAACACGAAACTAAATCCAGTACTGGATATCGCGACGTGTTTGATGTTTTCGTAGGGATCATTACCATAAATAGCATTTTCAGCGAAGTTAGTGGTGATCTCTCCAACGTTTTCTAATAGCACATCGTTTACGATGTCTTTATATTGAGACTTTATAAAATCCTTAGTTCCTAAAGCATACTGCTTAGCTCCTTCAGTACCAAATTTTGTACTTTCAAAAAACTGCTTCTTTGCTTTTCTTAAAATAGGTACCGTAGTTAATTGTGTAGGCAAAGCATTAGCTAGCCCTATACCTGCCATGGTTAAGAATTGATCTACTCTTTTAGTATCTTTACCCGTTAAAGCATTTTCAAAAGCCATTTCCATACCGGCTTGCCCACCAGTATACATACCGACAGTTAAAGCTCCGTAACCACCAGTTGCCATCATAGCAACAACTATAGGTCCTTGAGTAGAAGCTTCCTGTAAAACGAACTTACCAAAATTCTTAGGAGAGCTAAATCCGTCATCTACACTAACATCTCTGACGTAACCTCTTTTACTTGCGTCTTTAGCTTTTGAATACTTGTTAGCTATAGCGTCAACGCTTTTCATAGAAGTATCATATATATCTTCAACGGAGGGGGCATCTTCACCCATAGTAGCTGCTGCTGCAGTACCCCCAATTATAGATCCAACACCAGTGCCTAACGCTGTGACTGCGTATCCTGTTCCTGTAACTATATCAGCAATTCCCCAGCCAAAAGTACTGAATGCTTTTTCAGCAAGACTGTAGTTAAGAGAATTAGCTTTAGACATAGCAAAAGCCTCAGGCATTTTATCAGCTATAGAAGCATTTTTAGCTACTGTATTGCTATAAGTTTCGTAAGTAGCATTGTAGTTAGCCTGCATGCTAGTTAACTGATCATAGTTAGCTTGAGTAATAGGAATTTTATTCCAGGTCCCAATAATTTCTCCTGCATTTCCTCCCCACTGCACACCATCTATAACGACTGGTTTACTAGGATCTTTTTTGAAAGAGTCCAATTGATTATGTGACCTAGACATACTATCTAAATCATTAGATAAAGACTTAGCTAGCAATGTGTTATCTTGATATTCTGTAACTAACTTACTATTTTTTAAATTACCAAATACTGTAAACTCATCTCTGAACTCAGGGTTTTCCGATAGGAATTCCTCTCTCTTCTTAGTTATTAGGTTTAGACGTTCGTCAGCTAACATCTTAGAGTACATGTTAGCCTTAACCTGAGTCTCAGCTCCCTCATAGGACATAGGAGTGTGCGTTCTAAGGTACTTTTCTGTGTTTTCTTTTATTTCCTTCTCGTAAGGTTGAACAACTAATTCCATAGTTTGTCCCTTACCTGTTTTTACTAATTCCGTTGTAGGAGCAAATACATCTTCTAATGATCCTATTGATGCTTCAGCTTCCTCTTTCGTAGCCTGTAAACCCTGTACTATCGGAGAATCTTGAAAGTTTTTCCCTTTAACTCTTAAAGTAGCTGCGTCTTGCTGGCTCATAGTGTTAGCCACGAAATCTGCAAACTCTTTCCCTTTACCTTTAGACTTTTTAGTTGTCCCTCCTCTTTCAGCTAATGTTTGTAATTCAAATGTTGTTTGTTCTTTTGTGTCGGGATCAGTGTGTGTTACTATAGTACTGAACTTAGGGTCGCCGGACTTGCCTCCTCGATTACCTGAATCTACAGTGTATTCATCTAAGCCTTTGAATTGCGTTTCTAAAGCTCTAACTGCCGTGTCTCCATAACCATTAAAGGTTTCTTCCCAGACATCCGCATTAACTATTTCTCTACCTGGCTTTTCTTTGTCTTTAAAGTTTGATAAAACTACTTGATCTAGTTGACCTCCTTGAAATTCATCTTGTAAAACCGAAGAACCATCTTCCGATGTTGATTCCGTATCTTGTGCTGGTGTTTCTGATACCACATCCGCACCCTCTGCAGCATCTGTTGGAAAAACTTTTTCTAAATCCTTGCCGGTTGTAAAATCATCAGTTTCCCAATCATCGTTCATTTCAGTTTTGTCAGATGGACCTTGAGCTACTAATTGGGCATCGACGCCAGGGCCTAAAGCTTTTATATATGCCTGAGCATCAGCTTCATTCTCAAAAGTTTCTTTCTTTCCGTTTATTAAGTATGTAACCATTATTTAATTTTATTTTGTTGTTGCTGCAACTATTGCGTCAGCTAATTCACTAAGTTCTGTATATGTACCTGTAGAGTATTTATGTTGGTTTCTAAGAAATGACATTACGTCAGATTTTTTTGCTAAATTATACGTTGATAGTTGTACTTCTACAGGAACTTCACCTATTAAAACTTTTTTCCCATTAGCATCTGTAGAGTATTGATTTATTTTATCGTCTGGATTTACTTTACTAATAGTAATGTTATTACCATTGATTGTGGTTTTCAAATCCCACTTCGTATTGTCCACTGGTATAGTTCCGTCTTTAAGATTTAGTATTTCAAGATAGTTATCTTTGTTAACCAGTTTTGTTTTCTTTATAAGATCTTTTTTCTCCGTTTCTAAAGTCCATTCTTTCGTTCCACCACTAGCAGGGTTACTAAATTCTGTGTCCTGCTTAATAACTTCAAACTCGCCATTATCATTACGGAACACGCCTGTATTCATACCCCATTTGTATTCAATGTCTTTTTTTAGTTCTTCTCTTACTTTAATTTGAGCAGTAGCTCCTTTTATACCGCCAGCCTGCAAATCATCCATCAACAAATCAATATCTTTTTTAGTTTTTTCAGGGTATACACTATTAGATAGCACAGCTCTAGCTTTTATTGGATCCATTTTTAAATACGAATCAAAATTAGCAGCAGCTTTATCAATGTTCACATTTACAGCTTCTGTTATACCTGATAAATCATTAGGCGTAAACTCCCGCATACCTTTTTCTCTTTTGTTTCTAGCTGCATTAATTTCTTTAGCTTGAGCATCTACACCATCATATAAGTCAGGTGTTAAAGCAAAAGCTTCAAAACTACCGTCTTTTATTTTGTCTGTAGGTAATTCGTAAGTCACACCATTCTCGGTTAAAGTATTAACCCAATTATTACCAGCCCTTTTGCCTGATAGCTTAACGTTAGGATCACCATCTAAAAATCTTACATACACGTCACCTAAGCCTTCCATGCTATACACATTTCCTTTTGTTCTAAGGCCCGCTAATTCAGCTTTGTCTTCGCTGAAATAAGCTAAAGCACCCACTTGGTTTTGCTGAAATGTATTTTCCGCGTTTATTCTTTCTTGAGCAGCCAAGCGGTCTTCTCTGGTAGCATTAACATTACTTACTATTTGATTAGCATCAAATTTTAGGGTTGAGGATAGATTAAAAGCATCCATACCCTTTGCTGAATATTCGTTTGCATTAAGAGCTTTTCTAGCGTCAGCTTCTTCTGTGCTGCTTTCTTTAGCGGCAGCAATAGCGTTGGCATCATCGATAGCTTGTTTTTTAGCTATTTCCTCCTGCTTTTTTTCTTGCTTTTCCATATTAAACAAGATAGCATCTTGTATAGATGTAGCAGCTTTATTAGCCGCTTCTCCTATGTTCCCGCCGGGGTTGTTCTGTATTATTAATGGATTTTGATAACTCATATTATTTTTTTTTATACTACTACGGTTCCTTGGTTAGTGCTGGCATTAAAGTCCCCATCGATGAAACCTTCATCTATTATAGTGTCTTCTACTGTAACATCCGTGTCAATGACCGCCCCTCCCGAGGCGTTAGCCCCCTTTGAGAAGGCTCCTCCCTTTATTCCTGCTCCCACAGCAGATCCAACTCCGCTAATCATTCCGCTTAGGGCATCGTTCTGAGCATTAGTTGCGTTAGCTGAATCCATTCGTGCTTGATCTAAACCACCAGACATTCTATCTAGAGTAGCATTGTCTCTGGCTTCTTGTGTTTGAAATTCAAATTGTTTGCCAGTAGCTTGTTGTTGGTTGTATAGATTTGTAGCAGAAATTTTACCTGATTGAACTCTAGCTTGTTCGTCCATTGTTAATTGTTGCAACTTAGCCTCGCCTTGAGCTTGTAACTGTGAATTCTTAGCCTCTTGTGCCTCTAATGTAGCTGATACTTGTTTCTTAGACTTAAGAGCTGCATTAGCTAAAGCGGTTGCGCCGCCAGCACTAGCTCCTGTTGCTTGCAATGTATCTAATGTAGCAGCTAAAGCTAGATCTGATTGCTCAGCTTGAAATTCTGCTGCTTGAGTAGCAACGCCTATATTAGCATAAGGGTTACTTAAGTTGCCGCTTAAATCCTTAACTTGATCTGCCATGTTTCTTACGCCAGAATAAGGGTTAATAGGGGACTGTCTGCTAGCTTCAAAATTTTTGATAGCCGCGGCTTGCCTCTTTTTTTCTCTCTCAGCTTTTCTTTTTGCTTTCTTAGCCTTACTACCTTTTATCAAACCGCCAGCGATTGATATAGTAGCTCCGACTGCCATTGCCCAACTCATATATTATCTATTTTAATTTGTTCTTTATATTTTAAATATTGCTGAGGAGTATCAACAACGTTAATCTTCTCTAACAATTCTAAGTCTTCTATATTATCTTCATTCTTGTGGATACAAGTCCATACGGTTTCTGTTAATGCATAGCCTACTCTTTGCGTTCCTGGTTCAGAAACAATCATTAGAGGTGCTTTTAAATGCTCCACACCGCGCTCGGCTGTAGCTACTAATATCTCACCCTTAAGTAAGAAGTTATGATGACGATGTTTATGTATTTTACCAACCACCATAGTCTCTGCTGGTATCGTCATCTCTCTTGCATACACTCCATCTGTAAAGGAATGCTTCATTCCTAATATCTCTAAACTATCAGGCAAATGTCCTCCTTGAGCAACAAGCAGATCGGTTATTTGTTGTATTCCTTCAGCGGTAGAGCCTGTGTATTTGTCTAAGCTATTATTATTCATAATAATATAATTACATGTTTCTATAAAAAGCTACGCTATGAAGATTACACAAAGGTAGTGCTTACTGCAAATAATTCTTTTTTACCTGCTCCTGCGTTATTTATTTCCATTTTTACTTCACCAAAAAAACCTTTTAAGCCGGAAGATGAAGCTCCCCAAACAACTTCTCCGCTTTGAGACGGAGTACTGTTAACTAGATCAGCATAGTACTTGTCTTCTTTCACTTTAAACCTGTTTATTAACAACGCATTTTGCATTTGCTCTAGTGTAGTTGCGAAAACTGATTCAGTTATTGGTAAAGCTGTGTCTGTATTAGTTGCAAAGCTATTCATTCTCCATCCGCTATCACCCTCGTAGTTTATTGTTTGAAAGTTTTTAACCGTAGAAGGCGCTCCGTTGAATATAAAAGTTACATTGGAATTATATCTAGTTCCGTAAAATACTGCTCTGTCCGATGTGTTAGGCGCTAACGTATAATGTTGGTATAGCTTACCTGAATTAGCTGTAAAATAATCGTTATTTAAACTTATTATTTGATTAGGCTCGTAATCAAAAAGACTAGTCCACCCTTTTACGGTGTCGTCAAAAGATAACGTTACAAAAGATTGAATAGCTCCTGAGCTTTCATCTAAGTTTGGACCAGACATACATAAAACATATTGTTTATTATGAGCATCCCATCCTCCTATAATTTTGCCAGATGTTGCTTTAGACAATTTATCTCTAAAGAAATCCGTCATACCGTAGTTTGATATTACTGTGATGCCGTCCATTGATAGTCTACATACTACGTTTTGATCTTTATCCGTAAAATATTTTCTGTAGCCATTAACAGCAAAAGATTCAGGGTCTTTACTAATTCCGTATTCTCCTGCATAAGCAACGTTTTGACCTATAACTAAGTTACGACTAGTTACACTAGCGTTTCCTTCTGCTGAATATATAGCGTCTTTATCTATTAAAGACTTACTTACTTTATTTTCTTGAAATATAATAAGGTTAGTATCTTCTGCGTATAAACGCTGTATAGAGCCATTAGCTGGGTCAATTGTCCTTGTTATGTCTTCACTTACGCTGAATTGATTGGTCGCGTTAAAACCAGTTCTAGAGTTAAATACGCCTGAATGTATTAAGCCACTAAACTTATGAGATTGCTTAGGTTCGTCTTCGACTAAATAAGCTTTAACCCCAAAGTCTACCGTCGTATTGTTGTACCCGCCTCGTATTCTTGATTCTTCTATAAGCCAATCATCTGCAGGGGTAGAAGCATAAGCTTGTGGTATGTTGTCAAAATCTATGATTTTACCAAAAATTATAGGGGTTCCAGCGGGAATTGTAGCAGCAGGAGCGGCGGCAACTGAAAATTTTGTAGGGTCTCCTGGTCTGCTAGTAATAGTACTAGAGTAAGTATAATTTGTTCCCGAAGCGGTCCAGTTAATTGTTATTTCTTGTCCTACATTAGCTTCAGTTACTGCAACATTTCCAGATACAGTAAAAACAAGGCCATTCCTGCTTGTAAAATTTATACCTGTTTTGCCTGGAACAACATCTGTAATAGTCTTGATTTTTTTTAACCAGAATGTATTAAAGTATTTAAGTTCTATATTTGCTGCCATCGTTAATTAGTCTGTTTTAATCTAGTTGTACCAGTATAACCCTTCACAACGTTGTTAGGTGGTGCATCATCATCAATTAATATTTGAGAAGTGGCTGTGGCATTTACACCAAGTTGAGCTTCCGTGTTTGTTATTATTTTCCCATCTACATAACTAAACCCTGCTGCAAAAGACAACCCGTCATTAGTATTCCCGCTAAGATCACTCCAAGGCCCTAAGCCGCTAGGTGTAACTGGAGTACCAGCTCTATCTAATCTGAAATTTATATATTGATTATTTTGCGAAGCAGGTTTGTATATATTAGATAATCCTGAGTCAGTAAAAAACTGACCTACATATTCGCCGTAAGGTGTTTCCGCGTATACAATATTACTTGTTGAAATAGTTGCTTGATTTGGAAAGGTATTGGTTTCTGCAGACCTAAAATATTTAAAAGCAGTACCGGTAACCGCTGGGGCGGCGTTTTTACCTTGCCATGGCACACACTTAGGATAATGTAAGTCATCTTGCTGAACCCAGCCGATAACATCGTTTTGTCCAGATACAGTGCTTCCGGAATTTTTTTCTAAATTTTTAACAACTAAAGCATATTCAATTGACGCTCCTGTTGTATTTGCACTAGCAAAAGCCAAATAATCATACGCTCTTATAACAGACATCCAATTAATTGTATTGGGGTTGCTGCCTAGACCTATAGTATAGTCTTCCTTATATTTAGGTATATTATAAAAAGGAGCTGATACTCCGCCTCCAGTAATTCCAGATTTGTTATATTCGTTAGCTCGGTCAGCTAATAACCAGGTGGTATTTCCAGCTATTCTATAATAAACTTGCATATCTCCTGGTTTAAAACTAGAGGAGCTAGAAGCGGTACCTAATTGCTTAACATTATAAGTAAAAGCAATAGTCCCTTGCTTGTGTCCCGACGTGCCTAATCTATTTACAGTAGTTATGTCGCTAAATTGACTGCTAAAATCTAAGTAAGAAGCATTATTACTTTCGGCAATATACCATATACCTGAAACTTTTACTTGATTAGCTGCAGTCCCTATAGTACCAGTAGCTATAGATGTGGGATTAAACAAACAGGATGTTGCCTTTAATTCCGTATTAAGCTCTGCATAACCTATAATTATAGTTATAGTCCTAGTAAAACTGCGTTGTTTATAATCATTAGATCCCGTTGATGGGAATGTAACACCGTTTGCGTCGGTTACGGTGATGTCTACAGTATATGTACCATTAGGATTACCTTCAAATATTTCGCCTCCAATAATATCTCCCGCAATCGCTTGTGTAATTTCACCATTATCTTTTTCCATTTCCCAATTATCTGGGTATGTGCCTCCGGTAATAGTATACTCAAGTTGAGATCTATTTTGTGCTGTGTAACCGCTACCATTTCTAGGGTTTGCTGTTGCCCATATCCCGCTAGCACTTATACCAGGAAGAATTACTCTAGTATCTTTTGTAGTAGGAAAGGCAGATATTACATTATATTCAGGAGCTATATTTTTTAAAGCGCCAAAACCTTCTATTTGACCAGCTAGAGTCAGATCGCTAACATCACCGTTACTTGTAGTGACTCTTATAATAAACGTATAAACGTCTAATGTACGACTATCAGCGCCGAATACCATTGGGTTGTTACCTATGTACTTTATTTTATATTCTCCTGCATTGGAACCTGTTCCTGAAAACAATTCAAATAACTCTACACTATCACCGTTGCCGTTTGTTTGTGAAATTAATTCAGCCGTTGTAGGGTTTGTAAAAACCTCTCCTTCAATATTAACAGGTTTAAAAAACGATGTAGTCACAAAACTAGCAGGAGTCGTTGCCTCAGTAAATAACCAAGTCACATCTTTAAAAGAAGTAGCTCCCCCTGAACCTGAAAGAACATCTGCATTTAAGTCTACTATTAACCCCTCGCTAGCTGTTTCCCAGTAGATATCAAGTAATGATTCCACGGGGTCGGTTTCGTATATTGCTAAGTAAGGGAGCATGTTAGCAGTTCCTGTAGGAACATTATCGTTGCTCGTTGATGTTTCATTTAACGCAGTAGCCCCTATAGGCTTATCCACTGTAGAAATTCTAGTAATTAATGGGTTAGTATCTATTTGATAAAAAACTTCATCTCCTTTTCCTCCTCCAGTAATTGTTTTTGTGGAGCCACTTGCTTGAAAATCATTTGATAAATCTGCATACCCCATATTTACTTCTTTAGCCCTAGCTATAGCTGTCGATGTATGCGATATTGCTGTTTTGCCTTCCGAATTAATTCTAGCATAATATTGACTGTTGTA
>Ga0222715_10001621_pt1 | contig 21345 bp, 18 predicted proteins | sample C33_9DmetaG_FD_165056 | JGI IMG/M metagenome (GOLD analysis project Ga0222715, IMG submission 165056) | Estuarine water microbial communities from San Francisco Bay, California, United States - C33_9D | ecosystem: Environmental > Aquatic > Marine > Unclassified | place: USA: California... | reverse complement strand
TCCGCGCTTGCTTTCAAGGGTCTCGAGGGGTGCGCCGTTTTGGTTCCGCCGCAACGGATCTGGCGTGGGTCGCAGAGGGCCGATTTCAAGCGTTTTTTGAACATGGACTCGCCCCCTGGGATGTTGCGGCCGGGATTTTGTTAGTCCGAGAGGCCGGTGGCCATGTGGGCCATTTTCATGGAACGATGGTATCCGACCTGACCCTACTCCATGCCGGCCAAATCGTGGCGGGCAATCCACTTTCCCATGCGGCGTTAGAAGCATGGACAAAATTGTACTTTGAAGCATGACTACGTTTGGCCTACAACTCATCGAAGAACCCCTGCATGGGGTGCTCCTCCTTGAACCTCGCATTCATGGCGATGCACGGGGATATTTTATGGAAACCTATCGGGACGAGGGCTCCATCTCCTGGGTTCAGGACAACGAGAGCATGAGCCACCGAGGGGTTCTGCGCGGTATGCATTTTCAGCGCCCCCCGCATGCCCAAGCCAAACTCGTATCGGTTGTTCAAGGATCGGTCTACGATGTCGTGGTTGACTTGCGCCCCGCGTCGCCCACCTACGGGAAGCATTTTGCCACCGTCTTGAGTGCGGAGAATCACCGCCGTCTGTTTATTCCCGCGGGCTTTGCCCATGGGTTCCTGACATTGGCCGACCACAGCATTTTTCAATACAAATGCAGCGCGTTGTATGCCCCGGCCTCGGAGGGTGCGATCGATTACCGAGATGCCGACTTGGGCATTGATTGGACCCATGCGTGGGGCGAATCGCCCACCAACTTCCGTGTTTCGGAGAAAGACCAACAGGGCATGGCCTTCGCCAGCTTTGATTCCCCTTTTGTTGGGCCAGAATACACCCCGGCATGAAACGAGCCCATCTCCACCTCGGGGCAGCAACCCTTCTCCTCCTCGGTCTCTGGGGCATTCCTGACCCAGGTACCCTGAGTGAGCGCTTGCACTTCCTGTCCGAACACAACCACACCCGATTGGTCCCTCTTCCCGAACAACTTGAATTGGCCGGGGAAGACGTTCCGCTCCACAGCGAGGATGTCCAAGAACGTCTGAGCAAAGAACTACTTACCAACACCTACTGGCACAGCAATACCCTGCAGCTTCTGAAGCGAAGCAGCCGCTACCTCCCTACGATGGGGCGCATTTTGGAAGAGGAGGGCATTCCGCAAGACTTTCTCTATCTGGCGGTGATCGAAAGTGGGCTCGCTCCGGTCGTTTCCCCCGCCGGAGCCGCGGGCTTCTGGCAACTCATGCCGGGGACCGCGAAGGATTTGGGATTGACGGTGAACGACGAGGTAGACGAGCGCTACCACCTGGAAAAGAGCACGCGCGCGGCCGCCGCCTATTTGAGGTCCGCAAAAGAACGATTCGGGTCTTGGACGCTCGCCGCCGCGTCCTACAACATGGGCATGAGCGGGCTTCAGCGTCAAATGGACCGCCAGGCCGAAAGTCAGTACTACGACCTCCTACTCAATGAAGAAACGAAGCGCTATGTCTTTCGCATTTTGGCCCTGAAATGCATCATGCAACAACCTCGGGCCTATGGTTTTGATCTGAGCCCAGCCGACTACGATGCGCCGTGGGATGATCGCCACGTGCCCGTCGACAGCGCCGTAGCGAGCTGGGGAGAATGGGCGCACCTATTTGGCTGGAGCTACAACGAACTCAAGCGCCACAATCCCTGGTTGCGCGAAGCTTTTTTGAGTGATCCGAAAGGAGACACTTTATGGGTGGCTGTTCCCGCTATCCCGAAACAACAAACATCCGGTTCGCCGACACGTTAACAAGGCTATGGCTGGAAAAATTGAAATCCTCGGTGCCCGAGAGCACAACCTTCATGGCATTGACGTCACCATTCCTCGGGAAGCCCTCGTCGTCATTACGGGATTGAGTGGAAGCGGCAAGTCCTCCTTGGCCTTCGACACGCTCTATGCGGAAGGACAACGTCGGTACATGGAAACGTTCTCCAGCTATGCCCGGCAGTTTTTGGGCAGCATGGAGCGACCCGATGTAGACCGAATCGATGGTTTAAGTCCCGTCATTGCCATCGAGCAAAAGACCACCAATCGCAATCCGCGATCCACCGTCGGCACCGTGACCGAGGTCTATGATTTCTTGCGCCTTCTTTTCGCGCGCACCTCCACAGCCTATTCGCTCGCAACGAATGAACCCATGGTCAGCTACACGGACGATGAAATCCGACAGCAAATCATAGCAAGATTTCTGGGACGCCGCATGGCTTTACTTGCTCCCGTCGTCAAATCGAGAAAAGGACATTACCGCGAACTCTTTGAGACGATGGCAAAGCAGGGCTATTTGCGCGCCCGTATTGATGGAACATGGACGGACATCACCCGGGGTCTCAAGCTCGACCGATACAAAACCCATGACATTGAAATTGTCATTGACCGCCTCGTCGTGGAGGAGTCCAGTGAAGAGCGTATCAAGAAGAGCATTGTCACGGCCATGCGCTTAGGAAAAGGGAATATCCTCGTCGCAGATTATGACAGTGAGGAAATTGTGCACTTCAGCCGGCATTTGATGTGTCCCACCACCGGTGTTTCCTATCCCGAACCGGAACCCAATAGCTTCAGTTTTAACTCCCCCAAAGGCGCATGTCCCCGATGCCATGGCTTGGGCCACGTCCAAGTGGTAGACATGGCCAAAGTCGTCGCCAATCCTAAATTCACCCTCCACGATGGTGCCCTCGCGCCTCTTGGCACCTATCGACGTTCATGGATCTTCCAGCAAATGGAGTATTTGGGCATTCGCTTTGGCTTTGATTTGCACACCCCGTGGGAGAAAATATCCGAAGAAGGACAGAATGCCATCTTGCATGGCCATGAGGAGTCTTTCACCACCACCAACAAGATGGTCGGTGTCACGCGAAAAATCAATATCCAATATGAAGGATTAGTCGCTTTTATTGAATCTCAAAAAAACGAGAGCCAAAGCAAAACCCTTCAGCGTTGGGCCGATGACTTTATGATCGAAGAGGTTTGCCCGAGCTGCCAAGGACAACGTCTCAAACGGGAATCTTTACATTTCCGAATTTTGGACCAGAGCATCGCGGACCTCGCCGCCCGGGACTTGGGTGATCTAGCCCAATGGTTAGACGCTCTTTTGCCCAAGCTCAGCCCTTCTCAAGCCCGTATTGGCGGTGAGATTGTCAAAGAGCTGCGCACGCGCTTAGGGTTTTTGGTCGATGTGGGCTTGCACTACCTCAGTCTCAATCGGAGCACACGTACACTGAGTGGGGGCGAGGCACAGCGGATCCGTTTGGCCACACAAATTGGCTCTCAACTCGTCCATGTACTCTACATCTTGGATGAGCCTAGTATTGGCTTGCACCAACGAGACAATCGGCGACTGATCCAAAGTTTAGAACGACTGCGTGATTTAGGGAATTCGGTGGTGGTCGTAGAGCATGATGAGGACATGATGCGTGCTGCGAACCACATTGTAGATATGGGCCCCCGTGCCGGTATGCATGGAGGACGGATTGTTGCCGAAGGGACCTTTGAAGCCGTCGCCCAATCGGGCAGTCTGACTGGCCAATACTTGCGTGGCGAATTGCGCATGCCCATCCCCGAGGTCCGAAGACCAGGTTCCGGCGAGTTTCTTCGCCTTGTGGGAGCCACGGGGCACAACCTAAAACAAGTGGACCTAGAGATACCCTTGGGAACTCTGACGGTCGTGACCGGGGTTTCCGGAAGTGGCAAGTCTACGCTCATTAACCACACGCTGTATCCTGCCTTGGCAGGACCCTTGCATGGCTTACTCACCAAACCAGAACCCTATCTTCGATTGGAAGGGGTCGAGTCCATTGACAAAGTGATTGATGTCGATCAAAGTCCGATTGGACGAACGCCACGATCTAACCCCGCGACGTATACCAATGTCTTCAATGACATTCGAAAACTCTTTGCGGAATTACCCGAGGCCAAAGTCCGCGGCTATGCCCCGGGCCGCTTCTCCTTCAATGTCAAAGGGGGGCGATGTGAAACCTGCCAAGGTGGTGGCATGCGCACGGTTGAAATGAACTTCCTTCCCGATGTCTACGTGCCCTGTGAAACCTGCCAAGGCAAGCGCTTCAACCGCGAAACGCTGGAGGTTCGCTACAAGGGAAAGAGCATTTCGGATGTGCTCAACCTATCCATTGAAGATGCCCTCCCCTTCTTTGAAGCGGTGCCCAAAATCAAGAAGGTACTGAAAACGCTAGTCGAAGTTGGGCTTGGATATGTCACGCTAGGACAGCCATCCACGACACTCAGTGGCGGAGAGGCACAGCGAATCAAATTAGCCACCGAACTCTGCAAACGCGACACGGGGCAGACACTCTACATCTTGGACGAACCCACCACTGGACTGCATTTTGAAGACATTCGGATTTTGATGAAGGTCATTCAGCGTTTGGTTCAAAAAGGGAATACCGCGCTCATCATTGAACACAACGTGGATGTGATGACGCAAGCAGACTATATGATTGACCTCGGCCCCGAAGGCGGAGCGGGAGGCGGACGCATTGTGGCCGTGGGCACCCCTGAAGTCTTGGCCATGTCTACCGAGAGCTTGACCGCACCCTTTATCGCCCGAGCCCTTCAAATGGGTCAAAACGGATCGATTCCACTTCAGAAAGAGGTGGGTTGACAGGCTTAGAGTCATGGGAATCCCATGAAATAGATGTACCTTCTAACCTAGTTAATTCCTTCTATGGCTAGCAAATCTCCCGATTCCATTTCCAAAGCCTTCAAACGGAAGTCCTGGAACGAAACCCGAACCAACGATTCTTGGGCCATTTTTAAAATCATGTCCGAATTTGTGGAAGGCTACGAACGCCTGTCTCGAATTGGTCCCTGCGTCAGCATTTTTGGCTCGGCCCGCCTCAAAGAAGGGGACGCCTGGTACCAGGATGCCCAGCGCATTGCGGAGGGTCTAGGCAAAAAGGGCTACGGTATCATTAGTGGCGGGGGTCCCGGCATCATGGAGGCCGCCAACCGCGGGGCCAAGGAGGTGGGCGCTCCCTCCGTGGGCCTCAACATAGAACTACCTCACGAACAAAAGCCTAACGACTACATCGACTTAGACAAGAGTGTGGATTTTGACTACTTCTTTGTGCGCAAAGTCATGTTTGTCAAGTACTCCCAGGGCTTTGTCGTGATGCCTGGAGGTTTTGGCACCTTGGATGAGATGTTTGAGGCCATCACATTAATCCAGACCAAGAAAATTGGCAAATTTCCGGTGATTCTCGTTGGGAAAGAATACTGGCAAGGTCTCATGGATTGGATGGAAAAAACCCTCAGAGGTGAGCACCTCATCGGTGAGAATGACATGAACCTTATGAAGCTGGTGGACAGCCCCGAAGAGGCCATTCAGGCCATCGACGACTTCTACAGCCGTTACTTGTTCAAGCCGAATTTCTAACGCAGGCCCTACGGGACATGCCCGGAGTCCTGGGAGAAATCAAAAAGAACGATCAAACGTCTGAACTTTCTTCTGGTAGTAGCGCTCCCCTAATCGCACCGTTTCACGGCCAAACTGGTGCAGGCCGATGCTCCAGAGCTTGGCCCCGCCTCCAAAATCGATGGTCAAAACGGGTCGGTTATTCACAAGAATTGGATGCATCGTCAGGCCGATGTTCATGAATCCCTGCTGTTCCAACCGTCGCAAGGCAGGAGCGTAGGGGTTCACGATGGAAACCGTTTGATGGGTACTCGCTTCGAAGGTGACTCCAATGAAGGGGCTCGTCGATGTTGTCGGCTGCAGGGCGGGTCCATAGGAGAACAAGGGCAGAATCACTGCCGTTTTATACCGAACCATGTCTACACTCCGATTGGTTTTAGCTGCACTCGATTGAAAGGTCATGACGGTGGAATAGCTACTCCACGACATGCCCAACAAGGCCGCATGGTAGACTACGCCATGGTCTACGCTCAGCATCTCCCGTTTGAGACCCCAATACTTCGCATTCACCTTTTGGGTGGTAAATGGCATTCGCACAGCTTCCCCGGAAAAAATGGCCCCTTGGGGACCTCCGACGTGCGCCACGACCTCTAGGGGACCGGAGCGCTTGACAGTCCGTACAGTGTTCGGACGATGGGATTCATAGGTAAGGCCCAGCTGGTAGGCCAAATATCCAGGCCCAGGCACCGCCCCTAAATCCACATCGAGAAATCGAAACTTCATATCCGAATGAAGCTTCAAAGCCGTCACATAGAATCCCCCAGTGCCCGGACCCCAGGTTTTTGAGGGCAATCCCAAGTGCATGTGCGTATAAATAAGCTGTATGGGTGGGCAGAGTTTCGGATCATTCCCGTAAAAGGCGTGCACGGTATCAAACGTGCCATTGGCGTATTGAAAAGGAATCGTTAAGCTCGGTTGTTGGCCCTTCAAGACTAGGCTGCCCAGCAGAAAAGCCAGTATCAGAATGCTATGAAATCTCCCTATTTTCATGGACATGAAAGTACACTTTTTACGCGGCGCCACGCGCTTGCTATGGCTCGCCCTTCTGGCTTCTTCGTTAGCATCGTGCTCGGTCTATTTCGCGAAGGATTGGCGAGAAGTCAAGCCCAAATTCAGAAAGCGCTACTACATCCCGGAGCAATCGGACAAGGTGGCTGACATCCGCTACGAAGTGTTTCACGCCAAGACGGGCAAAGACCTATCCTCGCGCTTCCGAAAAAAAGAAACCCACTTCTACAAGGGCAACGACGAACTCCTACTGGTTCGATACATCGACTACACCGATGGAAAAAAAGGCGTCTTTGTTCAATCCATCGCCTTTGAAAATCGCGTCTTTGGTCTTCCTCTTGGAGGGATGGCCATGGGCAGTATTGATCTGGCCACGCAAAGCTGGAACCGTCGTGACATTGAAATTCCCTTCGTCGTCTGGGGCCTGCTGGTAGATTTCGCAAGCTGGATGCCTGCACTCTCCCAAGTGATTGATAAATCCTACATCTCCTTCATTCGTCCCTTGGAGGTACCCAACTATCCCGAATGGCTCCGGAACCATCTAAAAATCACCTTGAATATCGAAGAGGGATTTCAACAAACGGGGCAAGTCCTGTACTACGTGCGTGTCCTTCCTTAAAAAAAAAAGCCCGGCGATGCCGGGCTTTTTCAAATCTATACGTTCAAGACTAGGGGCGCAGCACGCGAATAGCCCCCTCGTGTCCATCCAGGCTGCGGAAGCTCAAAACATAGAGCCCCTTGGCTTCTGGGAAGGGAATCGAATAGCTACGGTTGCGTGTCCAGGCCTCGCTCCACATTTTTTTGCCATCCAGGCTGTAAAGGCCCAGAACCAGATTGGGATATTGTACCTCCCCACATACCAAGGTCCAATGGTCCTCCGCAGTATTCACTTGGAAGGGTGCAGGATCCGTTTCGTCGACAGACCAAGACCAGGAACCAATCAACGTGTCATGGGGAAAGAGTCCAGAGGCCAGACTCACAAACAGGCTATCATCGCCCTGACCGTTGCCCGACATGCCCATTTGGTATTCAAAGGGATAGATCAGGGTGTCATTCGTGGCTTGGGCGGCACTGTAAACCACGACGCCGTCCGCATCCGCGTAGAGGGTATCACCACTGTTCTTGAAGTAGACAAAATCTTTGGACGTGATGTTGCCGTAGGTAATAGTGGAACCCGCTGCCCAGTTCACATGGCCCAATTGAACTTTCAACCGGCTCACTTCGGGGTATTCGGGCTCCAAGACGTAGAGGCCCTCCTCCATGTCGGAGGCGAGAATTCGGCCACTTGGTAAATATGGATAGGCCCCCCAGTTGCCAAAATACCCTCCTCCCGAAATGGGCGAGGTATCGTAGTATCCCACCAACACCGGCAATTCGGGGAATTCCGTGTCCAAGGCATGTACCCCAAAGGTGTAATAGGACGTCACCACCTGGTTGCCTGCCACGTGCGCATTGTGGGGAATCAGCGAGGTATTGGGCTGCACCTGATGGCGCCAAAGTTCATCCACATTGCTCAGATCCGAAATATCGTAGCCCGTGATGTAGCCATTGGCCACCTCGTCCGTCGTGTAAATCGTGTTCCCGTCGTCGCTCAGCCAACAGTTGTGGGCAAAGTTGCTCGGGGTCGCCCAACTCGTGACCGCCTGCGGGTTGGACTTCAAAGTGACATTTACGACGACCACGCCGGAATACAAGGCGGCCCCGTAGAGTGTGTCGTTGCGGGCCACGCCATCGTGGAAATAGTGGCCATCATATAAGCCCACCGTAACCGGATTCCACGGATCGGTGGCTACATCAATGAGAATGGCCCCTCCGACACCTACATTGCTTCCAAAAGCATAGAGAATGCCGTTTTCATCCACAAAAATGTTGTGAGCGCGCGCCAAGGTGTCCACCTGCCCATTCGCACGAGGAACGGGCAGCTTCAGAAATTTCCATCGGTTTTGGGCCAAGCTGTCCATGTCGATGATGAGCAGCCCGTTGTAGGGGGGATTGGCGCCGGAAGGCACATCGTGAACCACGTAGGCATAGTGGTCCCAGGTCTTAATGTCCCGCCACAAACTGGAGGTTCCTGGCACCCAGAGGGCGTTGGAGGGCGAGGATGGTGTGGTAATATTCGCGACTAGCGTCCCTTTGCGATTACCGATAATGGCATATTCCGTGCCTGTAGCAGAATCCGCATAGCCCCAAATATCTGCGCAATCCGCATGTGCCCCAGCAATGCCCCACTGAGAAACAGGATAATGCAATAATGCGCGCATGTTGAGACTATCATTGCTGGGTTGCGCAAATACTCCCGTGGCCAGGCCCAAGAGAACGCCAATACATCCGTATTTCATGGATTAAAATTTTAACGTGAACTGGCCGTCTTCCTCTGTATCCGCGCCATCTTCGACTTCGGAGGTCGACGCGGCGGAAGGCTCAGGGCTGCGGGCATCCGTCGTCAAATCTACCACTTCCAATGTGATACTCGGCACCGCGGGCGTCTTGGGATTTTCGGCTGGAGCCATGGGCTCGGGTTGGGCAGGAATAGGCTGCGCCTCTAACACGGTCTCCGCGTCAAGGTCTGTCGCCTCTTCGCGGGGGGCAGTAGGGTACGTAGCGGCCTCGGAGGACTGCTGGGAGGAAGCTCCCTCCGGTTTGTCGGATTCGTCAGACGGAGCCTCCACCGCCTCCATGTCCAAGGCCTCGGGCTCGTTCGAGGAAGTCCACTCTTCCCGAAGGACAAGGACCTGCTTCACAGGCCAGGCAGAAAGTTGATTCCCCGCGGCTTTCCAGCCTTTTACGGAGATGAACTCTTGAAGATGCAGCGTTTCGGCCTCTTTTTCTTTTCCTTTTACTTTCCGGAAATGAACGGAGACCTCTACGTGATTCGCGGCACTGAGGACTTGCACCTCAGACTGGGCATGGTCCGATATCAAATAGTCCCATTGATCGTTTTTGGGCTCCAAAATGCAGCGTTTCACCATGTGTTTCTCGCGCTCCCCATCGTAGTAGACGATGGCGTAGGGGGCCTCCGCATCCCATTTTGCCAAGAAATAGGGCGCCTCGTCAAAATGGGTCGTGAGCTCGGGGATGAAAATTCGGTAGCGACCACTTTTCTCCACCTGGAGCAGTCGATCCTCCCCGCGGAATGCGCCGAGCAATCGGCCGCGATCCTGGTCATTAATCTTTAAAACGGCGTCATCGAACCAGAGCTTTCGAGCAGCCAAAGTGCTCACCCCCTCGGACTTGAGTTCCACTTTCTTGATGGAGTTCTTGGTCACCGTATTGCCACGAGCGCTTCGAGAACGCACGGATAGCTCGGCAAAATCCAAATCCCATTTCAATTTTTTCAGATTGGCGATGACTCGAAGGTGTACCGTGACCGTTTCAGCTTCACCGTTTGGATTGACAGAGAGGTAAAGAATTTGCGACCCTTTGCTTCCTTGAGTCAAATGATACTCTTTATCTCGCGTTACGCCGGTCATGGCGAAGCGCTTCACAAAGCTCGCCCCTTTTGTCCCATCGCGATAAATCACATTATAGACCGTGCGGTCGTCTCCCTTCTGGTAGACCCCTAGATAGAGGATGTCCTTCCCCACAAATTTCTTTGAATCCACCTTGGTTACAACCAGGGTACCATCTTTCCGAATGACCAGAATATCATCGAGATCCGAGCAATCGCAGACAAATTCATCGCGCTTTAAGCTCGTTCCCATGAATCCCTCTTCGCGGTTGACATAGAGTTTGGCGTTGGCCATGGCCACTTTCGCCGCCACCACGGTATCGAAATTGCGGATTTCCGTCTTTCGCTCGCGGCCCGCTGAATACTTCTTTTTCAGGGTCTTGAAGTATTCAATGGTGTATTCCACTAAGTTCTCGAGGTGGCCCTTGACTTCCGCAATTTTTCCCTCGAGAGAAGTGATTTGATCGTCCGCTTTCGCGGAGTCAAACTTGGAGATTCGCTTGATCTTAATCTCTGTCAAGCGTGCGATGTCTTCCTCCGTAATTTCTCGAAGCAAGTGACCTATATGGGGCTTCAAGCCCTCCCAAATGTTCTCCAACACTTGCTCCCAGGTTTCGGCTTCTTCGATATCGCGGTAAATACGCTGTTCGATGAAGATCTTTTCCAAGCTCGCAAAATGCCATTGCTCTTGAAGCTCGGTGAGCTGGATGTGGAGGTCCGCACGGAGCAAGTCTACCGTGTGCTCCGTAGAACGCTTTAGCAGCTCCGAAACTCCGGTAAACAGGGGCTTATCGTCCTCAATGACACAGCACAACGGGCTGATCGCCGTCTCGCAGGATGTGAATGCATAGAGCGCATCGACTGTTTGATCTGGCGAGACCCCAGGGACCAAGTGCAGCATGATTTCCACGTGCTCGGCCGTGTTGTCCTCGATTTTCTTGATCTTGATTTTGCCCTTGTCGTTGGCCTTGATGATGGAGTCAATCAAGCTCGTGGTGGTCGTGCCGAAGGGAAGCTCCGTGATGACCAGGGTCTTTTTGTCGTCAACGGTGATTTTGGCCCGAACCCGAATACGACCTCCGCGCTCGCCGTCGTTGTATTGGGAAAAATCCGCAATGCCCCCGGTTGGGAAATCCGGAAGGATCTCTACTTTTTTTCCGCGGAGATGCGCCACCGAAGCGTCAATGAGCTCCACAAAGTTGTGCGGAAGGACTTTGGTGCTCAAGCCGACGGCGATGCCCTCGACCCCTTGTGCCAGCAAGAGCGGGAATTTGACCGGCAACGCTACGGGTTCGCGACCGCGGCCATCATAGCTCGCCTGCCATTCCGTGATCTTCGGGTTGAAGCCGACCTCCAAAGCAAATTTGCTCAAACGCGCTTCAATGTATCGCGGTGCCGCGGCACTGTCCCCGGTGTAAATATTTCCCCAGTTTCCTTGGGTGTCAATCAAGAGATTTTTCTGGCCGAGCTGCACGAGGGCATCGCCGATGGATGCATCCCCGTGAGGGTGGTACTTCATCGTCTGCCCAATCACATTGGCAACTTTATGAAAGCGGCCATCGTCCATTTCCTTCAAGGCGTGCATCAAGCGGCGCTGCACGGGCTTGAGTCCATCCATCAGGGCGGGTACGGCCCGTTCCAAGATGACGTAGGACGCATAATCCAGGAAATACTCGCGGTACATACCTCGAACGCGGGACTCCACGGGGCGAATTTCCTCCCCCGTTTCAGCTCCCTCTACCGATCCCACTTCGGGATCTTCCGGCATCCACTCATCCATGGTCTACGAGGTCTTTTTCCACCTTGAGGTGATCAATGATGAATTCTTGGCGCTCCGGGGTATTCTTACCCATGTAGTACTCGAGCAAGGCATCAATTTGTTCTTTGCCCAGCATGACGGGTTCCAAGCGGATGTTCTCACCAATGAACATTTTGAACTCTCCCGGGGAGATCTCTCCCAAGCCCTTAAAGCGGGTAATCTCGGGGCGCACACCCAATTCCGCCATGGCCGCCTGCTTCTCAGATTCGTCGTAGCAGTAAATCGTCTTCTGTTTATTCCGTACTCGGAAGAGCGGTGTTTGGAGAATGTACAAATGCCCTTCACGGACGAGTTCGGGGAAGAATTGCAGAAAGAAGGTGATCAAGAGCAAGCGAATGTGCATACCGTCGACATCCGCATCGGTGGCTACCACCACGTTGTTATAGCGCAATTCCTCCAGACCATCTTCAATGTTCAGGGCCGATTGAAGGAGATTAAACTCTTCATTTTCATACACCACTTTCTTGGTGAGCCCATAACAGTTTAAGGGCTTTCCCTTGAGACTAAAGACCGCTTGGGTCTGCACGTCGCGGGAAGCGGTAATCGAACCAGATGCCGAGTCGCCCTCGGTGATGAAAAGCGTGGTTTCCAGACGTCGTTCGTGCTTGATATCGTTGTAGTGCACCTTGCAGTCACGAAGCTTTCGATTGTGGAGGTTGGCCTTTTTGGCGCGTTCGCGGGCGAGCTTCTGGATCCCCGATAACTCTTTGCGTTCCCGTTCGGCGCGGAGGATTTTGCGTTGAATGGCCTCGGCTACGGTGGGGTTCCGGTGCAAGAAATTGTCGAGTTCTGTCTGTAGGAAATTGAGGATGAACGTTCGCACCGAGGGGCCTTCGGGACCCATGTCGTTGCTGCCCAGTTTCGTCTTCGTTTGGGATTCAAAAACGGGTTCAATGACCTTGATGGAAATCGCACCGATCACACTTTGCCGAATGTCCGCTGCTTCGTATTGCTTCCCAAAGTGCTGACGAATGGTGGACACCAAGGCCTCCCGAAAAGCGCTTTGATGCGTTCCCCCTTGGGTCGTGTGCTGGCCGTTGACAAAACTGTAATACTGTTCACTTTGGGAGCGTTCCGCATGGGTCAAAGCCACTTCGATGTCTTCCCCGCGCAGGTGAATAATCTCGTGCATGACCTCGCCGGACAAGTTGTTCGCGAGGAGGTCCTTCAAGCCGTTTTCGGAGTAGAACTTCTCCCCGTTGAGACTAATGGTCAGACCGGGATTCAGGTACACATAGTTCCAGACCAGTCGCTCCACATACTCCATCTGAAAGCGATAATTCACAAAAATGGTGGCGTCTGGAACAAAGACCACCTTCGTGCCTTTGCGGGCCGAACTCTCTTCGATTCCTGTCTCCTGAGTGAGGATGCCTCGTTCAAATTGTGCCGACTTGGACTGGCCGTCGCGATAGGCCTGAACATGAAAGGAAGAAGAAAGAGCATTGACCGCTTTGGTTCCTACGCCATTGAGTCCAACGGACTTCTTAAAGGCTTTGGAATCGTATTTCGCCCCGGTGTTCATCTTGGAGACTACATCGACGACTTTGCCCAGTGGGATGCCGCGTCCATAGTCGCGCACCGTGACCACCCCGTCGCGGACATCAATTTCGATGTGCTTTCCGCCGCCCATGACAAACTCATCAATCGAGTTGTCGACGACCTCTTTGACTAGGATGTAAATGCCATCATCGGCCGAGGATCCATCGCCCAATTTTCCGATGTACATGCCCGGGCGGAGCCGGATGTGCTCCTGCCATTCAAGGCTTCGAATATTGTCTTCGGTGTATTGAGTCGTTTCAGCCATGGGGAATGTGCGAATCTACACATTACCACTCTGAATTCATGGCCAAAAACCGCCGTTTTATTCCACTCTAGAGGGAAGTTTTTAACAATTTTTTCCTTTGAGGGCGCGGGTTTAGACGTTAAAGCGGAAATGCATGACGTCCCCGTCCTTCACGCGGTACTCCTTACCCTCTACCCGCATCTTTCCCGCCTCTTTGACTGCGGCTTCCGATTTGTAGTGCACATAATCTTGATACGCAATCACTTCCGCGCGAATGAATCCTTTTTCAAAGTCGCTGTGGATAACGCCCGCGGCTTGCGGCGCCGTAAAACCCTCCTCAATGGTCCAGGCGCGCACCTCTTTGACGCCTGCTGTGAAGTAGGTTTGAAGCTTGAGTAAGGAGTATGCCGCACGAATAATGCGATTTACCCCAGGTTCTTCCAAGCCCAGGTCATCCAAGAACATCTGACGCTCCTCAAAGCTCTCGAGTTCGATGATGTCGGACTCGATGGCCACGGCCAAATGCATGACACCCGCTCCTTCCTCCGCCGCCATCGCCGCTATTTGACGCACATAGTCATTGCCGTCTTTCGCCGCCGTTTCATCGACATTGCAGACATACAGAACTGGCTTGTCTGTGAGCAATTGGTAGTCTTCAATCCACGCGGTCTCTTCTTCTGTGCGTTCAAATGACCGTACAGATTTTCCTTGCTCCAAGTGCTTTTTGAGTCGGTCCGCCATCTCTACCTCCCGCACCGCTTCTTTGGCGCCCGTCTTGGCGGACTTACGCACTTTATCGATGCGCTTCTCCAGCGACTCGAGGTCTTTGAGCTGCAATTCAAAGTCAATCGTCTCCTTGTCACGCAAGGGATTGATGCTGCCGTCGACGTGCACAATGTTGGGATTGTCAAAGCAGCGCAACACATGCAAAATCGCATGGCACTCCCGGATGTTGCCCAAGAACATGTTGCCCAGGCCCTCGCCCTGGCTCGCGCCCTTCACCAATCCGGCAATGTCGACGATTTCTACCGTGGCCGGAACGACGCGCTCTGGATCCACAATGGCTTCCAAGGCCTGGAGGCGGGGGTCTGGAACATTCACCGTCCCAATGTTGGGCTCAATGGTGCAAAAAGGAAAATTGGCCGCTTGGGCTTTGGCATTGCTCAAGCAATTGAACAAGGTGGATTTGCCCACATTGGGTAGACCGACGATACCGCACTTCATATTCGTGGAATTTCGGGCAAAGGTAGTCCTTGAAAGACCTTACTTTTGTGTCAGGCAAATCCCTAACCCTCACCCCATGACCCCTTCCATCCACGACCTCCCCTCTCAAGTTCGAAGAGATATTTTGCGCATGGTGCACGCCGTGCAATCTGGACACCCCGGAGGATCCATGGGTTGTACGGAGTTTTTTGTGGCCTTGTATTTTGATATTCTGCGGCACCAATCCTCCCCCTTTTCGATGGACGGCCTGGGGGAAGACCTTTTCTTCCTGTCCAACGGACACATCAGCCCCGTTTTTTACTCCGTTCTGGCGCGTAGTGGCTACTTCTCGATTGAAGAGCTGAAAACCTTTCGAAAAATCAACAGCCGTTTACAAGGTCATCCGACTACCCATGAAGGTTTGCCCGGTGTGCGCATCGCCTCGGGTTCCTTGGGCCAGGGGCTGAGCGTGGCAGTGGGTGCGGCACAAGCCAAGAAACTAGCGGGCGACAACCACCTGGTATTTACCCTTCACGGAGACGGCGAATTGCAGGAGGGACAAATCTGGGAAGCGGCCCTTTATGCTGGAGCGAAAAAGGTGGACAACCTCATTAGTACGATCGATGCCAACGGTCAGCAAATCGATGGCTCCACGGACGAAGTCATGCCGATGGGAGACATTGGCAGCAAGTTTGCCGCCTTTGGATGGGACGTGATGCACATCCACCAGGGCAATGACCTCGACGCCGTCCGCCAGGGCTTGCGCGAAGCCATCGCCAAGACCGGCCAAGGCAAGCCCATCTGTATCGTGATGCACACTTCGATGGGCCATGGGGTGGATTTCATGGCGGGCACCCATACATGGCACGGTATCGCTCCAAGCGACGAGCAACTCACTGCCGCCTTAGCCCAATTGCCAGAAACCCTCGGAGACTACCCCGCCTAATGCATCGTTGGAAACACGCCTTTTGGGCGCTCCTTTTTCCTCTCGGGCTAACCGCTCAAGTGGACGCGACGCAAGCGGAAGTTTCCACCAGCCGAATCCTCTTTGTTTTAGATGCCTCCAACTCCATGTATGGACGTTGGGACGAAGGAACCAAAATGGAGATTGCCCAACGGCTGATGTCCAGTATGCTGGATAGCTTATCCCAAGTGCCCAATCCCCAATTTCAGCTCGCCCTGCGGGTCTATGGCCACCAAAAGCCCGTTCCCCCGCAGGACTGCAATGACACGAAGCTGGAAGTAGGCTTTGCCGATAACAACTTGGGCCGTATTAAGCAAGTTATTCGGGGGCTCCGCCCCATGGGGACCACGCCCATCGCTCGTTCTATCCTGCGGGCCGACAATGATTTTCCCAAAGACTGTCCTACGGGGCACTGCCGAGATATTATTATTTTGATCACCGACGGAGTCGAAGCGTGTGATGAGGATCCCTGCGAGGCCTCTGCGATTCTTCAGAAGAAAGGGCGCGTCCTGAAACCCTTCGTCATTGGCGTCGGGCTCGACAAAGACCTCATCAAGGCCTTTGATTGCGTAGGCACCTACTATGATGCTAGCGACGAAAACACCTTCAAAAAGGCCCTAGGCGTCATCGTTACCCAAGCCTTGGACAACACCACAGGCCAAATCAACTTGGTGGATCAGTTTGGGAAGAATTCGGGCACCAATTTACCCATCCTACTGCGCAATGCGACGAGTCACTTGGTGGACCGCAGTATCATTCACACCATGAACTACCACAATCAGCCGGATACGCTACTCGTCGACCCCATTGTAACCTATGAGGGCACGGTCTACTCCATTCCCCCACGCCCGATTCATGAAACTCCCATGTATGCGGGAAAGCACAACCACTTAGCGGCAGATGTCGTTCAGGGTGGACTCAAGTTGACCATGCCTGGCCTCAAATTATCTCAAACTCCGCCGGTCGCCGTACTCCGTCACGTGGACGCCGTCGATATTCTCCATGTCCAAACTTTTAATAGCACCGTCACGTATATCGTCGACACGTATGACTTGGACATTCTCACGCTCCCCCGCATACGGCAGCGGATCACCCTGAAGCCCGGAACGACGCAAGAAATTACCATTCCGCCCGCAGGCGAAGTCACCATTCAACTGAAGTCGCCCGGCTTCGGTGCCATCTTTGCGATAGATGGCTCGGACTGGGAATGGGTCACCCCCTTGGACGAGCTTCAAACACGCCAACAATTTTCGTTGCAGCCAGGCACCTATAAAGTCATTTACCGCCCGAGAGCAGCACAACAAACCACCTATTCTAAAACTCAGACCTTCATCGTTTCGCCAGGGAGTTCCACCTTGGTTCGAATCCTTTAATTCTCTCTTATGCACCCCTATTCAGACTCAGGCAGCAAAGACACTCGTTCCGGATTTGGCGCAGGCCTACTCGAACTTGGCCGCACCAATCCCCAGGTCGTAGCCTTGTGCGCGGACTTAACTGGCTCCTTAAAAATGGATGCTTTCGCCGCTGAATTTCCCGAACGATTCTTCCAAACGGGTATCGCGGAAGCCCATATGATAGGTATGGCTGCCGGATTGACCATCGGAGGAAGGATTCCCTTTACAGGCACCTTTGCCAACTTCTCCACAGGCCGTGTCTATGACCAAATCCGTCAAAGCGTGGCCTATTCAGGGAAGAATGTGAAGATTTGCGCCTCCCATGCAGGCCTAACTTTAGGAGAGGACGGTGCCACGCACCAAATCTTAGAAGACATTGGCCTCATGAAGATGCTCCCCGGCATGACGGTCATCTCCCCCTGTGATTACAATCAAACCAAGGCCGCGACCATCGCGATTGCCGAACACGATGGCCCGGTGTACTTGCGATTTGGCCGCCCCAAAGTACCCAACTTCACCCCTGCCGACAAGCCCTATGTGATCGGTCAAGCCGATGTCCTGACCCGCGGTGGCGATGTGACGATTTGTGCGAACGGGCACCTTGTATGGGAGGCCCTGGAAGCGGCCAATGCATTGGAGAGCCAAGGCATTCATGCGGAAGTCATTAATTTTTCCACCATCAAGCCCTTGGATTTGGAGACCTTATTGGCCTCCGTCCACAAGACGGGCCGAGTGGTCACGGCGGAAGAGCACCAACGAAACGGCGGACTGGGCGACTCCATCGCTCAGGCCTTGGCCATGCACCGACCTACCCCCATGGAAATGGTCGCAGTGAACGATTCCTTCGGCGAAAGTGGCACCCCGGCGCAGCTTTTGACCAAGTACGGGTTGGATGCTGCCAACATTGTGGCCGCAGTCAAACGGGTGCTCACACGTTAAACCTTTCTCCGCGGCGCGGCATCTTATCACTATGTCCAAGGCCACGGAAGAATCCATCCACGAAGCCTGGTCGTCGCATGCCTACGATCAGGCTTTTTCGTTGATGGCCCAGTGCTACGCTTCGGACTTTTATCGGACGGCCCTGCGCATTGTCCTGGACCATGCCACCGCTCAAGATGTCGTCCAAGAAGCCTCCGTGAAAATGTGGCGCGCCCTCCCAAAATTTAAAGGGGACAGCAAGTTTAGTACCTGGGCCTACCGCATCGTGGTGAATGAAGCACTCGGAACCTTGCGAAAGTCCAAAAACTTCCACCGCAGCCTCGATGGAGTGGACATCGGGGTACCTGATAGCCCATACTTCGAGGCGGACCGTCTACTGGCGGACCTCTACCGCGCCTTGGCCAACCTGCCCGAACGTCAGCGCCTCACCTTTCAGTTGCGCTATTTTGACGCCAAGCCCTATTCCGACATCTCCGAAATCCTCGGTACCAGTGTCGGCGGGCTCAAAGCCAATTACCACCATGCCGTAGAGCGTATTAAAAGGGAAATGCGCGAATTAAACCCTGATTATGACTTTGAATCCAATGAATAAGATGAGCAAGTACGACGGCATACATGTCCCTCCCGAGGCCCACCAGGATTTGGTGGCCCACATGATGGCTGCGATGGATATTTCCCAACGAACCGCCGTTCCTTCTTCACGTCGCCGGATTCGAACCCTCTCTTGGTGGGCCGCTTCGGTGGCCGCGCTTTGGGCCATGGGGATCTTCCTGTTTACTGATCGACCGGGTACCGAGTCCGACGTGTGGGTCACCGATGACCTGGCTTGGGAGGTCTTCCAGGCAGGGGAACTGGAACTCAGCGTGGATGAAGCCGCCGCCTTGCTCGATGAATCAGAACTCACTCAAATTTTAGCCGACCTAACCTACTAACCGATGCCCAAAATTGTCCTCTTCTCCCTCCTGACGCTATGGAGCACCCTGCCCGCCATCGCCCAAGGTCCTCCCACGGATGTCCGCGAACGCGTCGAAGCCGCCAAAGTGGGATTCATCACCCGTGAAGTCAAACTGAGCCCAGACGAAGCGAAAGTTTTTTGGCCGGTCTACGAGGCCTTCCATGCCGAATTGCGCAGCGTCGAAAATGACCCCATGGACCGCGATCGCCGGGAAGCCATCACGGACGATGCAGAAGCCCTGAAGGTGCTCAAATCCATGGAAGCCACCGCCGAAAAGCGGGAAGCCATCCGGAAAAAATACCAAAAGAAATTCTTGGAAATCCTCCCCGCCCACAAGGTGCTGGCCTACTACCGCGCAGAGCGCGAATTTCAGCGACGCTTGAACGAGCGACTTCGCGAGGGACGTTCCGGAGGCGGGCGTCCGGGTGGCCCTGAAAGCCCTCCTCCGGGCTCGGGTGGACGCCGTCCAGGCGGGCCGGGTCCGCAGCGCGGATTCTAACCACGAGGGATCCCCTTTTCCATAGCCCCGTCGGTGCAAACCCTCGGGGCTTTCCTACCTTTGGCCCATGGACCTCCGGCAACTTTTTTTGCGTCACATCGCCCCCACGACGGAATCCCCCTTGGCTTTGGCTTTTAGCCGGGCGGAAGGGGTATTTCTGTACGATGCGGAAGGCCGCGCCTACATGGATTTCATTTCGGGCATTGGCGTTTCCAACATTGGCCATAGCCATCCCGAGGTCGTCGCTGCCGTCCAAAAACAAGCTGCGGACTACATGCACCTGATGGTCTATGGGGAGTACATCCAACAGCCTCAAGTCGGCTATGCCCAGGCCCTCTGTGCCACCCTAGACCCTTCATTGGATTGCGTGTATTGGGGAAATTCCGGGGCGGAGGCCATCGAGGGCGCCTTCAAATTGGCCAAGCGCTGGACCGGACGTACCGAAATCTGTTCATTTCAAGGCAGCTACCACGGCTCAACCCAAGGCGCACTCTCAGCCATGGGCGACGAAACCTTCAAACGGGCCTATCGACCCTTGCTTCCTGACCACCGCATCCTGCCGTGGGCAGATGCCTCCGCCTTAGAACGCATCACCCCACGCACGGCCGCGGTCGTGGTCGAAATCATTCAGGCCGAATCGGGATACAAGCCAGTTCCTCCCGCCTTTCTGTCCTCCCTCCAAGACCGTTGTCGCGCCATGGGCGCCCTGCTCATTGTGGATGAAATTCAAACGGGATTCGGTCGGTCCGGACATCTCTTTGCACACCAAGGGGTGGGAATCACTCCGGACATCCTTTGCCTAGGCAAAGCACTAGGTGGTGGAATGCCCTTAGGGGCCTTTATTGCTTCCGGCGAAAAAATGCAGAGCCTCGCCCAAAATCCCATGCTCGGGCACCTCACCACCTTTGGGGGGCATCCGGTTAGTTGTGCGGCGGGATGGGCGGCCTTTCACGTGTTGCAACGGGAAGGGTGGATCGAGGAAGTGGCCGCGAAGGAATCCCTCCTGCGCCGCGAACTCTCGCACCTCAGTGTAACGGGTAGCCTTTCAGGCCAAGGGCTGCTTCTCGCTCTTCCCCTTGGAGATTTTGACCGGGTCCTCGCAGTGCAGCAAGAACTCATTCAACAGGGACTACTCACAGATTGGTTCCTATTCGAAAATCAAGCCCTCCGTTTGGCCCCGCCCCTCTCTATTTCTGAAGATGAACTTCTCCAAGCTTGCCGCGCTATTCGCCAAGCCATACCTTCACACCTATGAGCGCAGAACGTCCTTCTTCCAACAAGCAGAAACTCGTCAAAGGCATGATCTTCTTGTCGATCGCGTTTCCCTTTCTTTTTGCGGGTCCCGCCTTTTACTATTGGATTGGTGCACCCGCCTTGCGCGAGGGAGCCTGGGGATGGACCGCTTTTATCGTCGTCATGATGTTTTCAGCCGCCGCCTTTGCCGTGCGCGGCATCGCCTTGGTCCTGGACGGATTTTTCGACCACCAATAAAGCGAACTATAGTTTGTTTTTCCACCGGGCATAAAAAAAGCCGCCCCAAGGGGCGGCTTTCTTCGTTTTATGCTTGTCCGGTTGGACCCCCAAATTGAATGGGGACATGCGGCTGTTCTGTCTCCGAGATAGGACCATGTAGCGCTTCGAAGCGCTGCACATTTTCCTCCATCGCACGGATCAAACGTTTCACATGTTGCGGAGTTAAAATCACACGAGCCTTCACCCGGGCTTTCGGTAATCCAGGCATCATTTGAATGAAGTCCAAGACAAATTCCGACGGCGAGTGGTTAATCACTGCGAGGTTGCTGTAAATGCCCTCAGCCATTTCTGGCGAAAGCTCAATTTGCAGTTGGTTTTCGGGCT
>Ga0222715_10001618_pt1 | contig 21375 bp, 19 predicted proteins | sample C33_9DmetaG_FD_165056 | JGI IMG/M metagenome (GOLD analysis project Ga0222715, IMG submission 165056) | Estuarine water microbial communities from San Francisco Bay, California, United States - C33_9D | ecosystem: Environmental > Aquatic > Marine > Unclassified | place: USA: California... | reverse complement strand
ATTCGGACATTCGACAACCCGAGGTCGGTCAGATTCATACTCTGCCACATGATCATCTGTTAGAAACTTTGTATTCGAGCATCCAACCACTCGAGAGACCTAGTTACTCGTACTGTGATCCATTTGGAGCGATTAAGGTGCCACGTTAAAAAATCACGCACGCACGAGGACCCGCGCGCACGTCCTCGCGCGTAGGTCACGCGATCGACCTCTTACCTCGCCTCGCCCGTACCCATGGCTCGCGGACCGAAGAAGCACTTGAAGCGCTTAAATGCGCCCAAGCACTGGATGCTTGATAAGCTCGGAGGCGTGTTCGCCCCGAAGCCGTCGCCTGGTGCGTGCGCGACGGAGCGAGAAAGCGCGCGACCCCGATGGGACGATGGCGATGCGGCGCGTAGGGCTTTGGGTGTCACGGGCGTTTCGCGACGGCGTGCGCGCCGCGCGAGCGCGCAAGTGGATGATTGGAATGCGTGACTGACGATGTTGTTTTTCACTGATTTTGTTTTCGCGCGAATTAGGCCCGCACAAGCAGCGCGAGTGCTTGCCGTTGTGCTTGATCTTGCGTAACCGATTGAAGTACGCGTTGACGTACAAGGAGGTGACGACGATCTTGATGCAGCGCGTCGTGAAGGTTGACGGGAAGATCCGCATGGATAAGTGCTTCCCGTGCGGGATCATGGGTACGTTGTTGTGTGTGTGTGTGCGCGCGCGCGGTCGTGAGATCGCGCGCGCGATGCGCGATCGGCGCGAGCGTTGGGCGTGACCCTGGATGTGTGTGAAAAACCCTAGACTAACGACGCGCGTCGATTCGCTCACTCTCGCAGATGTCGTGTCGATTGAAAAGACCAACGAACACTTCCGTTTGATCTACGATAACAAGGGTCGCTTCGTCGTCCACCGCATCGAGGCTATTGAAGCGCAATACAAGTTGTGCAAGGTCAAGAGCAAGAAGCTCGGGGACAAGGGTGTGCCGTGCGTCGGCTTGCACGACGGCCGCACCATTCGTTACCCGGATCCCGTGATCAAGGAGAACGATACCGTGTTGGTTGATATTGCCACGAATAAGATTTCTGAATCTATCAAGTTCGACGTCGGTGCCTTGTGCATGATCACTGGTGGCCGTAACGCCGGTCGCGTTGGTGTCATCCAACGCCGCGAAAAGCACATGGGGAGCTTTGAAATCGTGCACTTGAAGGATGCCGCCGGGCAAGAGTTCGCCACTCGTGGCACCAACGTGTTCGCGATCGGTACGGGTAACAAGCCGTTGATTTCTCTCCCCAAGGGCAAGGGTATCAAGCTTTCGATTGTTGACGAAATGGCGAAGAAGGCGTAGGATTGGAAGCGCACCGCACGACGCCTCGAGCGCGCGGCGAATGACGGCGACGGCGAGGCTTTGCTCGCATCGTTCATTCACGTCTTTGCGCGCGTCCCGGTGTCGGTAGGCTATAGTGATGAAATATTCAAACTCAAGACACGTGTGTGTTCTATTCATGCCTCGTACTCCTCCAACGCGCGCTCGACATATCCTCGTCGCGCGCGTTCGCCAATTCGTTCACCTCGAACCGACCGACCGACGAATAACCGACCGCACACGCGCACGCGCGACGCACGCACGCGATGACGCCGCGCGACACCGAACGCTCACCATTGCTCGCCACAAAATCGTCGTCGTCGTCGTCGTCCTGGCGCCGCGCGCTCGCCGCCGCCGCCGTCGTCGTCGGCGTCGTCGCGATATTTGCCTCGTCACGTCCAGCGCACGAGTTTGGTGTTGAGCACAGCGCGTTGACGATTCCGCAGCGTCTCGGCGCGGCGATGTCGGCGAGCGCGCGACAAGAACTCATCAACGCGAAGATGTCTAAGCTCAAGGCGTTATCGGCGCGATTGGAGGATGAAGCGGAACGGAAGCTTGCGCAAGGGAGGTTCATGGCGAGCGACGTCGAGGCGGCGTCAGAGACGGCGACGAAGGAGTCTGTGGCGACGTGTTCGGTTGATCCGACGCAAAATGCATTGAAAACGCGGTATAAAACCATGATGTCCAGGGAGAAGGGTGATGTGGAGAGAAGAAAGAATCTGGACGTGCGTCTCAAGCAGAAGAAAAAGAATAAGCGACGCGGTCGGGCGAAGGACGAGGACGAAAACGCCAGCGCGGCTCTCGGCGGCCTTCAATGGATTTCGAAAGCTTCAGAGATAACTTCTATATCGAGTGAAATTATCGGTGAGTTTGCAGAAGAGGTGGATGAAGGCTCTGGGTTTTGCTGGCGAGAGTCGTACACGCGCGAAGGCGTCTTACCGCAGCACTGCGAGGATGGACAAGAAATCTTGGCTGATGGATTCTACTGCTACGATAAGTGCGACAAGTATGACACGAGCGATAAGTCCTACAAACGATATGGATATGACTGTCATCAAAATTGTAACAGCGGATGGACGGATACTGGTCTCACGTGCAATAATCCGTCGGCGTCATATGGGCGCGGCGTCGGCACCATTGAATGCTCTTGGAGCTGGAGCACGTGGAGTGTGAATTGTGGTGGTTCTTTATGCACGGCAAAAGGCAAGGAAGATTATCTTGGGCTATGCTACGATAAATGCAAATCTGGATACAGCAACTTTGGTTCCAACATTTGCGTCATGGATTGCGCCGAACAAGGGTACCACGGCGGCATCGCGCCGAGCTGCGTCAAGGATGTCAAGGTCTCTCCCGGTATGACGCCTTCAACGTGCCCCCCGGGAACTGAATACGACAGTGGACTGTGCTACGAACCATGTAAAACAAACTTCACCGGCGTTGGATTCGTCTGCTGGGGTGGCGCGCCAAATGTGAACAACAAAGACTGGGTACTCTGCGGGATGGGCGCCGCCGTCGACGACGCCACGTGCGCCTTGATCATCACCGATCAGATCATGGGTCCGCTCGAAATGGTTGCTTTCTTTGCGACACTCGGCTCGAGCTCTGGCGCGACGACAGCTGCGAAGGTTGGCGTGAAAACTGCCACGAAAGGCGCCAAAGCCATCGACAAGGCGGGCGACACATTCAAAGCCATTAAAAAGACAGCTGAGGAACTCGAAAACGCCGTGAGCACCGCCGAAGGCGTCGTTGACGGCGTTGAAGATCTGGTTGAGTGCGAAACTGAAGCCGACTGCATCCGTGTCGCCGCCGAAGTCGCGGCACTCTTCGATCCCACTGGGATAGCGAGCACCATCGCCGCGTACAGCCACGACATTTGCACTCGATACACTGAAGACGCCGAAGCCATCGCGGAGATGGATCCAGAGCTCAAATCCGCCCAAATCGCCGCCGTGGAAAAAGCCTTTGTGAAATATCGCAACGGCGGTGGTAAAGGCAAATGCGCCAAAGCCGCGTATAATGAAATGTTGGAGCGCAACCGCTCGAAAGCCGAGGCTGAAGAAATTAAAATCCAAGTCAAATACGCCATCGGTAACTTAACCGCGGCGTCGACGTGAGGCACGTTCCGTCAGTAAAAGTCCTCGTTAAAATTAACCACTCCATCGATCAAGTTTGTATGTTTATTGTGTTGTTTTGTGCCGAATTTGATGTAATCCACGCGTTGTTTCCAACTGTTTTTTTCACCACCATGTGGCGTCGACATCTCCACAATTCGCCACGCACGATCGCGCGCATCGGCGATTTCACCCGCACCCGCGCGCGCACACACACACACGCACACACCATACACGCCATGACACCGCACGCGACGCTCGCACACGCCGTGTTGACGACGCATTCGACGTCGAAAGCGCCACGCGGCGTGCTGAGTCGGATTGTTAATTCACCGCCATCATCGCGCGCCGTGCGCGTGGTACCGCGCGCCGCGAGCGCTCCCGCGGGCTCAGCGCTCGATGCTCTACAGGCGTTCTCCAACGTCGTGCTCGATGCGAAGAAATCCGTGCTGGATGACGCGCGCGCTGGGCTGGATTTGGGCCCCAAGGCGGGCGTCGTGAGCGCGTCGGTGCTCGCGACGGCGTCCCGCGCCGGTGGGCGCGACGCTGGCGCGTTAGAGGGCGCCATGGTGTATGATAAATGCGACATCGTCAGCGCTGAGCCGGTGAAATATGAATGCGTGATTGATAAGGCGATGGTGAACTTGGCTGCGATGTGGGCGGAGCGCGTGGAGGGCCGCGTCGCGGTTGAGCTTTTTCCAACCTCCATGGCGGATGACACCGACGCGTTGCTCGTCAAGGCGAGACATTACGCAAACATGGCGCGAGATTTGAAGATTGTGCCGGAAAAGTTACTGTTTAAGATTCCAGCGACGTACGCTGGGATTGAGGCGGTGAAGACGTTGGAAGCGGAGGGGATTTCTTGTCACGTATCCGACGTGTATTGCGCCGAGCAAGCCCGCGCGGCTATCGATGCCAACGCGACTGTGGTGCAGTTGTACTACTCGCGAGTCAACGCTTGGCACAAGGCAAATCCTGGAAAGACGACGAGCGCAGATCCTGGGTACGATCTTGCCCGAGACGCGTTGGCGTACGCTCGCGCGCGCAAAGCCAAGACAAAAATCATGGTTGCGAGTTTACACAACAAAGACGCCGTGCTTCGCGTCTTGGGTGTGGACTACGTGTTAGTGTCGCAACGCATTATTGATGAAATGGCAAAAGCACCCGCCAGCGATGTCGGGGAGACGATCATTTCAGACGCGCCGTCTACTTCTTCGTCGTCTACGGCGGCGCTCTCCAAGAAGGCGTTTGACGACGCGCTCGCAAACTCTCCCGCCAAGACGGAGCTCGCAATCGCCCGTCGGCGAAACGCTGCGGCGGATGGAGATTTAATGAACTACATCAAAGAAAAGACGGTTGGGTTGAATGTCTAGGGATTTTCTCAAGACGCAAAGGCTACACCACCGCGCGCGCTCGCAAACGTTACATTTGTAAATAAAATCAATTACACTACTCCTACGCACGACACAACGCATACCCAGCGACGCGCAATGCCGCAAAACATCCCTAAATCACCATCGCTCACGTCGCTTCTCGCGCTCGGCGGCACCGACAGCGGCGCTGACGTCAAACGTCTCCGCCCGCGCCTCCTCGCGCTCGGCTCGCGCTCGCAAGATGAGACTCCTCTTCTCTCGCTCGCTCATCTCACGCGTGCGGGCGCGCAATTTCGCCACGACGTCATCGTTCGATTCAAACACCGGCACACTTTCGCGAAACGACCACTGATTGTTCTCGTTTCGCGAAAGCGTCGGCGGCTCCTCGCGCGTCTCCTCCTCGCGCGCCTCCTCCTCCTCCGATGCGTCCTCCTCCGGTGCGTCATCGCGCGCGATCGTCCGATCGCGCATGGCGGCGACAACGCGTTCACGCACCGCACGCTCAGCCCGCGTCGCGCGCGATGGCGCCGCCACCGCCGCGCACCGTCGCCTTTTCACCCACGGCTGTAACACGTCAGCATCGTCATCGTCCTCGCTTTCCCCGCTTCCGTCCTCGCTCGACCGCACCAGCGCCCCGTCCGCGGGCGCCATCGCACGCGACGCGTCGTCGCGCACGCCTCCCCACGCGCGCGTCGCGCGATCGACGTCGCGAACTGACGTCGCGAGCTACACAAACCGTTACACCTCGTCGCGCATCCGCACGCTCTTCTTCTCGTCGCGCATCCGCACGCTCGCGATGCGCCCGCACCCGATGGCGTTCTGGTTCGACGCGTGCAGCACGCGCGCGCGATGCTGCGCGTACGAGTACGCCCCATCGTCGTCCTCGCGCGCGCCGTCCGGCGTGCTCGTGGTGTTTCTTCATGGCATTGGCGAACACGCGTCGAGATATTTAACGCTCTTTCACGCGCTCACCGCCGCGGGGCACCGCGTGATGACGTACGACTGCGTTGGGCACGGCGCGAGCGAAGGGTTACCTGGGTATATATCGAGTTTCGACGACGTCGTGGGCGATGCGGCGGGGTTTTGCGCGCGGGCGAGGGCGTCGCGAGGCGCGCGCGCGGTGGTGCTCGTGGGGCAAAGCTTTGGTGGGCTCATCGCCGCGACGGTGTGTGCGAATGATCGCGAAGGCGTGATTGATGGGTTGGTGTTGACTGCGGCGTCTATTGATGTGCGTTGGACGGCGGTGTTGAGGGCTCAAGCGGCGATGGGGCGGGCGTTGGCGGCGTGCGCGCCCAAGGCGCGACTGGTGCCGGCGGTGCGTTTGGAGGATATGTCGGACGACGCCGCGACCGTGGAGTCATACGCCAGCGATCCATGGGTACAGATTGGTCCAGTTCGATGTAAGACGGCGTATGAGATCTTACGCGGATTTAGGGCGCTTCGAGAGCGGTACGGGGACGTGCGATGTCGGTTGCTCGCGATGCACGGCGCGGAGGACGCGTGCGCGGATAAGGATGCAAGCGCGCGTCTCGTGCGCGAGGCGTCGTCACGAGTGAAAGAATACGTAGAATTACCTGGCATGCATCACTTGATTCTACAAGAGCCGGGGAGCGCGGCGGTGATTCGTCGCGTGGTGGATTTTGCCTCGTCGTTTGCGAGCGACGCGGAGCGCCGCTCGAAATTATAGCTTTCATCGTCATCATCATCGTCATCGTCATCGTCATCGAGGCTATCGTCCCGCCGCTGACGCACGAGCGTTGTTTCATGTTTTGCCTGTTTTCTTTCAGCAGCCATCTTTGTACGCTTCTTGTTGTAACATTATCATCAGCCGCAAAGCAACCGTTCTTCATAACGCGACGCGGCTCGCGCGACGACTCGTCTCACCCATCGTCCACTCGCCGTACGCGCCGTACGCGTCGCGGTTTAAAAGAATACGACACCGCACGCGCCGCCACCATGGGATCACCAGCACCGGCGGCTGATCTCGCGAAAAACACCGTCGCGCAGCTTCGCGCGCGGTGCGCTAACCGCGGGCTCTCCACCGACGGCCTTAAAGCCGCGCTCATCGCTCGCCTTACCGCGCTCGACGACACTGGCGACGACGAGAATGACGCACCGCGCGCGCCGAAAGCGACCGACGCGAACGATGGGCGCAAGCGCGATCGCGAACGAGGCGAGAGTGAAGACAAATGCGCCGCGCAGCCGTCGGCGTCGGCGTCGGCGGACAAAACCCCGGCGCTCGCCGATGCGACGTCGAACAAGCGAGCCAAGAGCGTCGACGCAGGCGTGGACGATGTCGATGATGATTTCAAAACCCTCGTGCGCATCGACCAAAACGCTGGACGCGTGATTGGTCGAGGCGGAGAGACGCTCAAGTATATCGAGCGCCGGTGCGGCGTTCGACTCGAGTTTAGACGCGACGAAGGCGTCGTCGCCGTTCGACCGAAGCACGAGGTGGATAAAAAGATTGTAAGTGATGACGTCAAGCGTGCTAACGTGCAAGAGGCGAAGAGAATAATCACAGAAGTGGCGAGCACTGGGCAAATTATGGACAGGCTGACGGAGAACGTGCCGAGCGACATCAACGCTGGTATACGAATCGATTCGAACGTCGTGCCGCATCACATTTTGAACGGCGATCCAGAAGAGTACTTAGAAGTAGACATTCCATGCCCCGGAAAAGAAGGTCGCGTCATTGGTCGAGGTGCAGAAACGATTAGAGAAATTTCAGCCAGGAGCGGCGCAAACTGTCACGTTGTGAAAGGAAGCGGCGTGTGCACGGCTAAAGGAAAGAGGCATGCACTCGCGATTGCGTATCAGATGGTGCATGACACCTTACAATTGCCAATTGATCGTTTCGGCGCGCCATCGACGTCGCAACCGCATCAGCAGTACGTGCAGGCGCCAACGGTCGTCGCGCCAGCCGCCGCTCCGCTCATGATGGCGGTGCCGCCAGGCGTGGTGATGTTGCCCAACGGCATGGCCATGGTTCCCATGTCCATGCTCGGCGTCGCGCCGGCGCAAGGCGTCATGCCAATGATGGCACCGCAGCCCGCGCCTACGACGACGATTGAGGTGCCGTGTGCGACGCATGCGGGACGTATCGTCGGTAAGGGAGGAGAAATGATTAAGCACCTGCGCACCGTCACGGGCTGCGCGGTTGATCTTAAAGATAACAACACCCCGAACGCTGTGTGCGTCATCTCAGGCCCAGTTTCAGCCGTCGAGCTTTGTCGCTCTTACGTGCACGAAGTGATGGAGAACGGCGACACGCGCGCGGCGGGCAAATTAGGCGTCGCGCCGACGACGCACGCGTCGGCGCCCGGGGCATCGTATCCTCAACATATGGCGACGCCATACGCGTACACCGCGTCTCTGGCGACGCCCGTGAACGTTGGCGGTTGGGAGAGATATCATGACGATTCGGGCAAGGCATACGAGCACAACGCCGCCACGGGGGAGACTCGTTGGGTAGATTGAAATAGAAATAATTTTGTGCAAAGCACGAGTATAGACGTTGACACATTTTCATTCAATAGAACATCTCATCATTAAATCAATAAATCATAATGGTTTTCGCCGTTATACAACAACTTGACTGCTTTCCTCTTTCCTTCCTTTGCAAACTCTTCACCATACGTCTGAATGCACACGAATCCGCTCCCAGTCGCGTTTCGCGCTTGACTCGCCGGAATGTACACTTTAATCGGTCGTCGAATCAATCGCGACAAAACCAATAACTCTGGCTCACCACCCCAAAACTTTGGATCTAATATCCGTCGACAATACGTTTCTAATCCATACTCGTACGATATCGCCATCACGGCTTCGGAAAAGTTCTTTCGCTTATCCTCGCCGCGACACAGCGACTCTGCGACGGCTAAACGCAGCTGGTCGGCTTCAAAGTCTTCTTCGCCACTCGTCATGTTACGCTTTGCAATTGCCGCCAAACCGAGCGCGAGAGATCTAAACATGCACTTGCCGTCACCGCGCACGCGAACGACTTGATGGAACTCGCCTTGACGCTTCCTGCGCGCGCGGAGCTCGAGGTCAGTCTTTTGTGGCTCTTTTTGGGGTAGCGCAAAACACGACATCATGGGCGCACGCGCGATTGCTCACGCACTCTTTCGGCTTGGCTTTTGACGCTTTGGCGATGTCGAACAACATGTTCGCACCGCGGCGACGTTCGTCGGGTGAGGCGCTCGTGGGTGAAGGTCGAGCGCGCGTGGGCGCGCTCGGCGGGACGTCGGCGCGAGCGCCTCGCGACGTTTGCGTCGGCGCGGATGCGTACGAGGCGTGCGATGCGCGGCGTTGAGATGCTTCGTGCATGGCGTGAGTAGAGTCGTGCGTGAGTAGAGTCGTGCGCGAGTACGCCGCGTGCTGGACTATGAGGCGTTGAGTAGAAAAAGCGTCTACATCACGCGCCGGCGGCTAAACTAATCCTAGTGCGATGACCATCGCAAAATCCATAGCGTTCTTCAACAACGTACACGACATTTCGAGCCACCATGCGCGCACCGCGCAAACGAGCGGTCCATCGCGCGCACAAGGCGTTCATATCCCGCACCATGGCGTTGCTCAGCGCCGCGTCATCCTTGGGAAACAACCGCGCGAGCGTACAATGCACTGTCTCATTTTGCGCTCGCGCCGCGCCAATGGCGTTATCTCGAAGTCTCTCGCGCACATTTTGTGCATCACCGTTGACGTCATTAAAGCACAAGAGCAAGCAGCCGCTCGGAGCGACGCACACGCGGTCGACTTCGAGCGTCACCGGACCGGCGCCGCGCAACGCGTCCGCCACGGCGGATTCTTCATATTTGATCGCCTCTGATGGCGCCGTGCTCGAGACGTGCGGAATCAATCGTTTTGTACCATTACGCACGGCATCATCGACGGCAAACGCCACGGGTGGCTTGATGTACTCGTGCGTGCGAGACAAATGGAACATCGACACGTGCAAATTCGCCCGACCGGGCGTAAACGCGTCCAGCTTCCCTCCGAGCATCGTCACCAACTCTCGCGTCGACTGCTGCACCGCCGCCGCGATCGCCGGCGCATCCTCCAAGCTCAAAATCACCAAACGCGCGCAATCCCGCGCGAAACCATCCACGGCGGCGTACTTTTGCGGCCACACGCCCACTTCGGGATACGTCGCAAAGTAAAAAAATTGCCTCGGCGACAACGCGCGTTTGTCCAACCCTTGCGCCGCGAACGCGAGCTCCAAACTCTCATACACCGCGATAGCATTCGACGTGTGCTTCACATCAATCATCATCATCGCCGTCGTCGCCACCTGAGCCGGCTGAGCCGCCTCCTCCGTCGCAACCGCGTCCTCCAAAGTCGTCGCTCGCTCGCCCTCGCCCTCCTCGTCTCCGCCCCCGCGCGACCTCCTCGTCACCGCCATCGACCGCGTCAGCGTGCGCTCCAGCGTCGCCGACGGCGCATCGCCACCCCTCGTGCTCGCCGCACCCTTTCCATCCACGTGTTCAACAACATCATCGTCATCATCATCATCATCATCGACCGCACCGCTCCACCAGTACCCAGCGACGACGACGACGCCCACGCACGCCGCCACCGCACACGCCGCCATCGCCACGCGCCGACGCCTTCGCGCGTCCGACGCGCCGAGCGCCGCCATCGACGCCGCCATCCCGATGCGTCGCACGATCGCGTCACGCGTCCATCGCGCGCGCACATGAAAAAGCATCATCATCTTTGTCATCAATCACAGCGACGATGCGCGTGGGATTCGAACCCGCGCACGACATTCACGACGACGTGAGACACGCGCGCGCAAAAAAAAGCTAGTAGGAGGCTGCCTGTGTTGGGGGACGGTGTCGCGTCATCGCGCGCGCGTCGACGCGAGGGCGACGGCGCGGGTGTCGTGTGATGTGTTACAGGTATTTTTGTGTGTGGTATGTCAACAGTCACGTCGCGCGTGGGCGCGCGCCGGGGCGGGGCGCGGCGTCGCGCGCGCGCGCGGGCGTCGCCGTGTACGCGCGCGCGTGCGTCGCTGTGTGTGCGCGCGCGGCGTTCGAGGCGTGGATGAGATGGTCGTCATGTCACGATGAAAGAATGATGCGATGAATGATGACGTGAGCTGATGATGAATGAATGAAATGAATGAGTGTCTTTGTGGTGGAGCGGCATTTGCGAGCGCGCACGTGCGCGGCGCACGCACGCGGAGCACCATAGCGACGCACGCGGACGGTGCGCCGGCATCGCGCGCGGCGTCTGCGCCCGGTGCCGGTGCGCCGGCGGCGTCGACGCGCACGGAGCTCGAGGCACATAATTTGGTGTTGCTCACCGCGCCGATGATGCACGCGCGCGCACACGCGCGGCGGTTGACGAAACTCACCGGCGCGTCGGCGGTGATATTTATCATCGTCCTCATGTATGATACGGCGATGATGACGCGGGAGGGCGCGAGTGGGGTGAGTGCGGGGGCGCGCGGAGCTCGGATGGGCGCGTTTGCGTCGATCGTCGCGTGCGCGGCGTGCGCGGCGTACGCTCGGGCGTTAGATAAGCGCATAGGTGGGAAATTTAGTGCGATTCCGTTGAATAGACATGGGGCGTCGGCGTCGGCGTCGGCGTCGGCGTCGGCGACGCGGGCGTGGAACGGGAGCGCGTGGGTGGAGGACGCGCGGCGCGGGCGACCGCCGACCGCGGAGCATTGGACCGGAGCCGCGCCTGCGCGCGCGGCGAGTGATACAAGCGGCGGTACGAGTGGCGGTCGCGGCGGTGGCGACGATGTGATTGCGGGCGTCGGTAGCTTTGGGTACGGTGGGTACCAGGATGAGGTGAAATTGGAAGACGCGCGCGCGCGGGCCGAACGCGAACGCGTCGAGCAAGAAAAATGGGCGCGTTGGGAAGCCGAAGACGAAGAGCGCGAGCAGCGAAGGGCAGAAAAAAAGGCTGAAAAGAAAGCAGAAAAGCGCGCGGAAAAGGAAAAGTCGCGCGCCAAGCGCTGGAACAAATACGATGACGCATGGGTAGCGCTCGAAGCGTCGTCTTTGTCAACCGCGCCGCTCGCGTACGACGACGTCCCTTGGCCACCCAAAATGAACGAGCTCCTCGAACGCGAAGCCGGCGGCGCTGACGCGTCCGATCGTGACTGGAAACTCGCGTATCACCGTTGCGTCAAGCGTTGGCACCCCGACAAATTCACCGCGAGATTTAGAGCTCGCATTGACGCCGGCGCCGACGCCGCGAAAATCGCCGAACGCGTCGAAGCCGTCGCCAAAGCGCTCACCATCGCCTACGCACAGCGCTAGCGCGCACAATCCTCGCGCACCACTGCCCTATTGCTCGCTCATGCGCCCATATATATATATATATGTATGCGCACAGCGCGCGTACAGTAGTCATGTAAAACAACAGACGTACAACAGACGCCGCGGAGGTTTGGCGCAGCCTCGACGTCATAAAAATCCCCATGCCACGTATTCTACACACAAAACCCCCATGTGGCGACGAACACACACACACCAACCGCGTCGGCATTTGCCGACGCGTTCGGCGCGCGACAACCACGTTTGCCACGACGACGGCGGCGATGCGCGGCGCGTGCGCGCGCGCAATGACGCCCGCGATGACGCCCGCGACGACGTCCCGCACATTCGCGCGGCCCGGGACGCCGACGACGCCGACACGGGCGTCGATGATGCCGATGAGGTTGGTTTCAAAAGGGCCGACGTTCCCACGGCGCCGCACGGCGACGCACGACGCGGCGAGCGACGCCGCAGACGCGCGGACGAGTGCGGATGATGCGTTATCGGTGTCAGTGACGACTGGGGGGATGCCGCTCGCGGGGGTTGACATGGGGTCGACGACGGAGGAGGACGCGAGGGAGGAGGGCGCGGAGGCCGGGGACGCGAGCACGAAGGATTTACTGCGGTTTACGCTTCCCACGATGCTCATCTGGCTCGCGGAGCCGTTGTTGAGTTTGGTGGATACATCTGTGGTTGGATTGGCGTCGACGCTTGAGTTGGCGGCGATTGCTCCGGGGAGCGTGTACGCCGGGTATCCGGCGTATTTAATCGCCGCGGGACTGGCGATGGCGACGACGACGATGATTGCACAGGATAGACTGCTAGCGGCGAAAGGTGGTGCGGATGATGAAGATGAACGCACAGTATCGATGAGTTTGGTGACCGGGATTGTGATGGCGCTGGTGATGAGCACGTTTTTGATTGCGGCGCACAAGCCGCTTTTAGCCATGTATATTGGCGCGGCAAATATTGGCGTGCTTCCACACGCGAGTGCGTATAGCGTGATTCGATTACTTTCGCTGCCAATTGGCATCGCGATTGCCGTCACTGAGTCGGCGTTTTTGGCGAGCAAAGATCCGTGGACGCCACTCAAGGCGGTGGTGTTGACGACGACGGTGAATTTGGTGCTCGACATTTGGTTTGTCACTGGTCTTGGTTGGGGCATTCGAGGCGCCGCTTGGGCGACGACTATTTCTCAGGTGTGCACGGCGATATTGCTCATACAAGCGCTCATCAAACGTGGGCCAGAAATCGATAAGGTGAGAACGATGTTGAAGGAGAACGCGCAACGCGCGTCAACCTCGAACTTCAACCTTCCCGCGGAGATGCGATCTCTTAGAAACGTCGGCGCGCCGGCGTTACGGTTGCCCATTCGAATGCCCGACATGAGGTTCTTACAACGCGTTCGATCGATTGCGGCTCCTGTGATGTGCGTACTGTTCATCAAATGTGTATTCGTTGGCTGGATTGTTCGCACGGCGACGTACATTTCGCCTGAAGCCTCAGCCGCAAACGGCGTTCTGTTCACCGTCTATTTCTTCTTTGCCGTCATTGGCGATGGCGTGAGTCAGGCGTCACAAACTTTTTTGCCGCCCACACTCGGTGATTTTGATAAAGCCTCAAAGTTGGCTTTCCGAATCTTGTACGTCGCCGTCGGCATTGGTATTTTCAACGCCCTCGTCAGCGGTTTCGTTCCGATAAACTTTCCCTATTTATTCACCACGTCCCCAGCTGTGGTTGAATTGATGTTCAAGGCCACACCATACATGTGTGCGGCATTATTAGCCCACACATCCTCCATGGCGAGCGAAGGATGCTTACTGGCGTGTCGCGACGGCGCCTTTATGGTGTCCTCGTACGTACCCAATTCCATCCTATCCATCGTCACCCTCAACTTCCTCCTCGCCCAAGGCTGGGGTGTGTGTTCATCATGGATTGCTCTCACCCAATTCCATTTTGTACGTTTATTCATAAACTACATCCGTCTAGGTCGTCGAAAAAGTTCGCCTCTCAATAAAGAGCTCGGCGTCGGCGTCGCATAGCGAAAAAAATATATTTGTTTCTCTCTTGTTTCCTTCTTGGTTTCTTTGGTTTCTTGATTTCTTGATTTCTTGGTTTATTTGCTTACGTACGAGTTGATCATCATTTATGTTAGTTGTTCTCTGTAACCTCTCCGTGTTGTTGACGTGATTGATGATGTAATAAAACATTGTAAGTCTCACCCAAACGCAGACACATTCGTGATGGATTTTGTTTAAAAAAACCTCAACGCGCGCGCGACGCCATCGGCTCGACCTCTTTTCTCGCTGTGCGACGCGCAGTCGATCTCTAGGTGCGTCTCGATCATCGACGCGAACGATTGCGTCGTCGTATCGCCCATCGCGCATCGGCGTCGACGGTGCGACCGCGCGAGGGTCGTCGCTCGACCGCCAAGAGGCGTCGCGATCGGGCCTCTAGGGTCACGTTCGTGCATGATGCCGATGACACCTGTGGTTTCCACGCGCCGCCGACGCGCGCGCGACATCGATGACGCGCGGTCACTGACTGACGGATAATTATTTTTGTTTACTTTCCCGTTCGCACAGCGCTTTACGACTCGTTACGACGCTTGAATAATGTCCGACAGAGGTGGATTCTCTCGCGGTTTCGGCCGCGGCGGTGACCGCGGTGGCGACCGCGGTGGCGATCGCGGTGGTCGCGGCCGCGGTGACCGCGGTGGCCGAGGCCGCGGCCGCGGCCCGCGCCGTGGTGGTGACGAGAAGGATGCTTGGGTTCCGTGCACCAAGCTCGGTCGCCTCGTGCAACAAGGCAAGATCAAGTCGCTCGAGCACATTTACTTGTTCTCTTTGCCGATCAAGGAGCACCAAATTGTTGACCACTTTATCGGTGCTGAATTGAAGGATGAAGTGATGAAGATTTGCCCGGTGCAAAAGCAAACGACTGCGGGTTGCCGTATGCGCTTCAAGGTGCGTTTTCGTGTTCGCGTCGTCGTGGAGTTGGTGTCGCGAGGGTGATACGAGGGTTGTGCTAGGGCTTTTGAAGAGACGCCCCGGACCGCTCGCGACATTGTCCTTGCGTGTTGTCGTGTCTTTTATGTGTGAGGCGCTATCTGTACGTGAACTGACGTGTGTTTAATCGTTTCTTTTCGTTTCTAATGACGTAGGCTTTCGTCGTCGTCGGTGACGGCAACGGCCACATCGGTTTGGGCGTCAAGGCGTGCAAGGAAGTCGCGCACTCCATTCAAGGTTCGATGATTCTCGCGAAGTTGAACGTCGTCCCGGTTCGCCGTGGTTACTGGGGCTCCAAGCTCGGTGCCCCGCACACCGTGCCGTGCAAGGTTCACGGCAAGTGCGGTTCCGTGCACATTCGCCTCATCCCGGCGCCGCGTGGTACCGGTATTGTCGCCGCGGCAACCCCGAAGAAGGTGCTTCAAATGGCGGGTATCGAAGATGTGTTCACGTGCTCTCGTGGTCACTCCAGAACGCTTGGTAACTCCGTTAAGGCTTGCTACCAAGCGCTCGCCCGTACCTATTCCTTCTTGTCGCCGGAGCTCTGGGCGGAGACGCGCTTCACCAAGCCGCCGGCGCAAGAGTTCACCGACTTGCTCGCCAAGCCGACGAAGAAGCGTGCCGAGTATTAGACTTTGAGCGTGTTTTTGACACCTAGTTAGATGACTTGATGAAATATCACTTTATTAAGCCGTTTTCAATCTTTTGTTTTGCCTACGTGGCTATCGCTAACTTGCTACGCCTATCTCGTCTACTCGCCGACGCCACCAAGTGGTTTCCGTCGTCGATGACTTCTAATTGTCTCACGGCCTCAGCTCGGAGTTTACGCAGCGCACCCACGAGCGCGCGTTGGCGATTCAACGCCCTCGCCACTTCGCGCGTCGATGTCTCCACGAATCTCTTGGCGTCAACCTCTCTCCGTTTGTCGCGAAATTCAATCGCGCTATACAACGTCTCGGCGTTTCGCGCCGCATCCAACGCCGCGTCTCGCTCAGCCACAGCCTTCGTCAACGCCAATTGCGCTGTGAGTGCACGTTTAATTTCTATTTCACGCTCTTCTTCGCGTCGACGCCTCGCGCACGTCCGCGCTTCGCGCGCCCAGTCGCGAAGCGCCTCTCGAAGCGCTCTCTCTCGCTCGCGTTTCTCAAAACGCTCCAACGCCCGCCTCATCGCCTTGTGCTCAATCGTCCGCGTGCGCCACGCGCGAAACACGTGCGCAACCACCTCCACTCGCAGCGCGCGCACGGCGACGGCGAGTTCGCGCGTCACGCGCGCGTCGCCGCACGCCCGAGCGCGCCAGGATGCGAAAAAGTGCGAAAGAACGTCGCGATTTCGCGCGCGCACAGCTCTGCGCTCGCGCGCAGCTGCGCTCCAGCGCGCGAAAAAGCGAGCGCGACGGTCACTTTCGTCGTCGTCGTCGTCGTCGTCGTCGTCGTCGTCGTCGCGCGCGCGGGCGTCATGGTGCCGCGCGCCGTCGTCTGTGGCGGGCTCTCTCAGTCCCCTCTACAGTTGTGGAAGGCGAACGGACTTTTTTCATTTCATTTAATATGTGAGGCTCGTGTGCACTTCACTAAGGCGCTGGCGATGTGTATGTGTATGTGTATGTGTGTGTTGCGTGCGCATTGCATGAATTTTGTGCGTCGCGGAAAGTCTACATGGTGTTTACGAAGCGCGAGGCGGAAGCCGCTCGAGCGCAGCCAAGGTGGTAAACGCGGCGACTTGGCTCAAGCCATCAGGCCAGGTGATGGACATGGCGTAGTTCCCGATGACGCTCATTTCTAAGGGTGCGATATCGTCTGGGATGGGTGCGCCATTCATCAATCTATCGGGGCTTTCATTGCTCCCTTTGACGCGAGCGCTCGTGTCTGACATGCGTACGTTTTTAGCTGAAATCCAAAATGGCTTGCCGTCATTTTCGCCCGGAATTTCCACTCTAAACGCGCCATCATATCCGGGGTCAACATCCACACGTGGTTTTCTCCCAGAGTTTAATTTAGCAACCTCGCGAACGACAGATGCGGCGACTTCTTGGTACCGTGCGCTCGTCTCGCACGTCGGGTCTCGCAACACGAGCGGACGACCAGTGTCCCCACACGCGCTCAACTCTGGCACGATGGGCATCTGGAACAGGTTTGGCACGCCGTATTGATCGCAAATCTTTGCTCCACTGCCTTCGCCGAACGGTTTGTGTCGCACACCATCGACTTCGAAATAGCTCATGTTTTCCACGACGCTCACGCACGGCACGGCGAGCTTTGCAAACATACGCACACCCTTTTCGACGTCAATGAACGCCAATTTTTGCGGTGTTGTCACTACCACCGCGGCAGTAATTGGCACAACCTGACATAATGTCAATTGAATGTCCCCCGTTCCAGGAGGCATGTCCAAGATTAAATAATCCAACTCGCCCCAATCCGTCGTCGTCAACAGCTGGTTAATCAAACCGCTCACCATCGGACCACGCATGATCGCGCTTCCTTGACCCGCAAACCCAAAAGATACAACTTTTACTCCTTCGTACTCCACCGGCGTGATCGTCCCAGTCTCTTTATCCATCTGCAATACAGGAACCTCGGGAGAAATCATCGTCGGCAAGCTCGGACCGTACACGTCGGCGTCTAAAATCCCAACCTTGGCCCCCATCATCGCCAGCGTATACGCCAAGTTCACCGACGTCGTCGATTTCCCAACACCACCCTTACATGAACTCACGGCGATGATGTGCGATACTCGTCGCAAGCCTTCCACAGTTTCTGGCGCGTCGTTTCTCGCCGGCTGCGCCGTCATCGTCACGTTCACCTTGCGCACCCAGTCCAACTCCCCTACGAACGCCTTGGCTTGTCTTTCGAATTCCGCCTTCACCGGACACGCCGGTGTGGTGAGTTCAATCGCAAAAAGCACAGCCCCTGTGGCGTCATCGATCGTCAATGCCTTGACGAACCCGCAGTTGACGATATCCTCGCCAAAGTCAGGGTCGATGACTCGGCGCAACTTTTCGAGCACCTGCGCCTCGCGCGACCCATCGGGGGCGGAATAAATCGCGGGCAAACCCGTGGTATCACCATCTGTGACGACAGCGTCGTCCGTGGGGGCGTGACGCGCGGTGACGCGTCGTCGTCGGGCGATGGAGCTGGGTTTATCCACAGCCGTGGCGCGGCGAGCGCCAGAGCGCGAGCTCGCCGTTGTCGCTCGAGCACAACACGCGCGCGCCGCCGTCGCGACGGTGGGCATGATGAATGCGTACTACGTGCGTGCGCGTCTCGCGGACGAGGTGGCGAGAATTCCCGCGCGCGTGACTCTGACGAAGTAGAGGAGCGCAGCCGTCGCGTAGCGGTACAATACGTCATCGTTTTTACATTTACTATCAAATTATAGCTATCTGCGGCATTTCAGCGCGCCAATCCAATCAACTAAATCAATCATCTACCTTTCCTAAACGGTTTTGCCTTTTTCTTCGCTCGAAGTGCTTTGTCGATGTCTTTACTGCGCGCGAACGCGCTCGCAATCTTCGCCGCGTCGGCGTCGCGCTTGAACACGTGCAGAAAACATCCCGCCTTGGTTCGACGTTTCCATTCCCCAGAACCTTCGCATCCAGCTTCGTATTGCGAGCCACCGTCTTTTTCAAGACGCAACGTTTCCTTGAGCGCCGCCGACGCCGCGTCGCGCCCGAAGACTTGAATCAAAATACGAATAAGATGCTTCTTAGGTTCTTGAATGAGTTTGCACACGTGCTCGGCGCATCGAAGGTCCTCAGACGAAAGCGCAATAAACGCAGGGTCATCCGGGCGCTCGACATCCATCGGCGGCGGCGATTGCACCGCGCTGGCGTCCTCGAGCTCGCCTTCTTCGATGGCATCATCAGCACCATCGACATCTTTCCCGCCTTCTACGCGCGTCGCACCGCCGCCGACGGCGATGTCCATGTCTTCATAATCAATCAACTCTTCTTCATCGTCGATCTCGCCGTCGTCGGCGTCCATGACGCCGCGCGCGCGCGTTGTGAGGCGCGTTCGTTGCGTGCCGTGTGCAAGTACCGGTCGATCCTTGCACGCGGCGTCATTGTGTCACGCGCGCATCCAAGCGTCCCGCGCGCGCGACCGCCGCTCACCGCGCACATAGACGCGCATAGGCTTCACGCACGCGATCGCACCGCACGCGCGCCATGGGTGCGGCGTTTTCGACGAGCGTGCGCACGCTGTTTGATAAATTCTTTGGCAACTTGGACATGCGCGTGGTGATGCTCGGGTTGGACGCCGCGGGAAAGACGACGATATTGTACAAGCTGCACATCGGCGAGGTGTTGTCGACGGTGCCTACGCTTGGGTTTAACGTGGAGAAGGTGCAGTATAAGAACGTGGTGTTCACGGTGTGGGACGTGGGCGGACAAGAAAAGTTGCGACCGCTGTGGAGGCACTACTTTAATAACACGGATGGGTTGATCTTCGTCGTGGATTGCTTGGATCGGGATCGCATCGCGCGAGCGAAAGAGGAGTTTCATTCCATCGTGAACGATGCGTTTATGAAGAATAGCGCGATTTTGATTTTTGCCAACAAGCAGGACTTGGCGGGGGCATTGACGACGGCGGATATCGTGCAAGCGTTTGATTTAGCGTCGCTTAAGGGGCGTAAATGGCACGTACAGGCGTCGTGTGCGACGCAAGGTCTTGGATTGTATGAAGGTTTGGATTGGTTGAGTGATACGCTTTCCCGGATGCGACGGTTGGGTCAGCAGACGAGCGTGGGCACGAGCGGCGAGCGACACGGTCAAGGGCGCCAAGGACGCATGGCTGCTTTGGCGTGATTTTAGAATGCATGATGCACACACACAGATACAAATACAAGTATGAATAGCGAGAGCTCGACCAGTAGCGACTTCCCTCTAAAGCCAGTCGATGTTTCAATATAGAATACAGCTCATCCCAACTCCGTCTTTTGCAGTGGCTTTCGCACGTTCAACAAAAGCATTATAAATAGAATACAGTTTCATATTACATAATTTCATGTATCAAGAGAGATGAATTATTGTTCTCGGTTCACTTTGCGGCGATCGATAATAGTTGCGCTTGCTTGAGCTCATCGCGACACTTTCCACAGCCTTTCGGTGCGTAACGGCACTTCGTGCAGCCTAACTCTGTGCGTGGTGGCTTGATTAAGCGCGGTCGACCTCGACTGGGTTTGCCATTTGCATTTCTGCATGGCACCACGACGACTTCGCTCACTTTGCCAGTATTGACGTCGACGTACTTTCTCGATTCAGATGGAAACTTTTTGTTCAATCCTTGCGAGCTTTTCGTCATCGCCGTACGCGTTGTACTTTTCTTGGTTTGTGTCGTTTTCTTGACCGCAAGCGCCTTGGATGCGCGAGGACCGCGGGCCGAGCGTTCGGTGAGCGGATCACAGGCGCCGCACCCATTCGCGGCATAGCGGCATTTGCTGCACCCTTTGGAGGACACGAGCACGAGCGCCATGGAATTATCAACCGCGTTCTTGGGTGGCCGTCCGGGTCCACGCTTCGCCGGTCTCCCTGGCGCCTTTTTAGCTTTTGGACCTCGCTGTAGACGCGCTGTGTCGGGGCTGCACTTTCCGCAGCCAGTGGCACTCCATCGACACTTGCTGCATCCTTTGCTCGCGAGAACGAGCGCCATGGAGTTATCCACCGCGGGAACACTCGGCTTTGGATGCTTTCTCGGTCGCCCAGGTCCACGCTTCTGTACCATAGGCGCCTTGATAGTGTTCTTTTTGGCTCCCGGGCCGCGAGGTAGACGTGCGGTGTCGGGGTCGCATTTGCCGCAGCCACCGGCGCTCCATCGACACTTGCTGCAGCCTTTGCTAACTAATACGAGCGCCATGGAGTTGTCTACCGTCGGCGCCGCGGCGGGTTTGGAGGGCGCAGTTTTCACTTTCTTCGTCGGTGGCGGACAGTCTTGTAGCTTTGGCGGTCGACCGCGGCGTTTCTTTTGCGGCTGTTGGTTTTCGCTCCCATTGACGGCGCATTCGTTGGTCATCGGACGTAACGGCGTGCGCGCTGCAGCTGAGGGCGTCAAACTCGCCGCTAAAGGTGTGGATGCCATTGGCGTGACGTTCTCAACTGCTGCAGGTTCCTCCTCGCGCTGTAAAAACAAAGGTGGTGGGAGTTCAACGAGTTGTCGATTCATCAACGGATGCCAACGCGGTCCGGGCGTGCACGACTCAATGGCGGGCGTCATGGCGTATGGTGTCGGCGCGTACATTGGTGTCATCGCAAAGATTGGTCCA
>Ga0222715_10001617_pt1 | contig 21377 bp, 21 predicted proteins | sample C33_9DmetaG_FD_165056 | JGI IMG/M metagenome (GOLD analysis project Ga0222715, IMG submission 165056) | Estuarine water microbial communities from San Francisco Bay, California, United States - C33_9D | ecosystem: Environmental > Aquatic > Marine > Unclassified | place: USA: California... | reverse complement strand
TATAACTTCATCATCAACATGTTCATTATCATTTTTTGAAGGTGATTATTTCTATATTGCTAATGCTACTTACACTGCATCGAAAGATACAATCAGTGCGACAGCAGATACATATCAAGGTAGCTCGGTTTCTTTAGCTACAGTTGGTGGTGTTCAAGGACACATTGGCGGCGTTGCAATGGACGCCACCGGCGGCGACGTTAACAATAGCATGTTATGGGATTTAACTAATACAGGTGGATTTAATGCACAAACAGATTTGATAGTAATTAGTTTCTATTTAGCATCAGCGCCATCTAGTCCGTGCCTTGGTATAGGTATTCAAGATAATACTGCAAACCATGGTATGATGATAGCTGGTTATAATGGAAGTATTGGTATTGTTAAAAGCACTGGATCATTTTTTGCAATGCCGGCTTTTCCTACAGGAGGAACATGGGTGATTATGGCGGCTGGAGGTGGTAATTCAATATTGGATCCAAGTGCTACTGCTTCTTCTTCAGGATTGCGTTTTTGGCAGGCCAATACATCCGGAGGTTCAACACTAGGTACAGAATATTCAGCAGCAATTTCCGGCGGAGTAGGTTGGAGTCCGCAGGACATGGCACAACCGGGAATTATTGCATTAAATGGTGGCGATGCTGGTGCATATACTAGTGGTAGCACCAGAAGCTCTTTAGCATGGAATATTAGAAGTGTACAAATTTATTACGATCAAACAACTAGCGGTAAGTCAATTGAATCAATTGTTGGTGATCACCAAAAACTTGTATTTGGATAAGAGAATAAAGTTTAACTAATACTGGAAATGAGAAGCTAATGATTAAGGAAGATGCACCAACGGTTAATACAGGATCTATACCAGATCCTAAATCAACCGCTATGGGACCTAGATTTAAACCTAAAACAGTGCATGATCGTAGAAAGAAAAAAGGTAGACCACTTTTGCTAAAACGATTTCGAGACTATTATAACGAAAAGGGTATCGAATGAGCAAAATGAGAAACATTGCTGCGATTCTCGGTAGAACCGAAGCAGCTAACGTAGATAATAGTCCGGGTGTAGATTTAGATGATAACGTAGCAGATTCATCTGTCGTTAGTAGCATATTGGCTGGATCTGCTATGGCTATGTATATAAATGGTATTAGTGTTGCCACTGCAACTAATAGTTCGTCTTTTTCTAATACAGCACGTACAATTGGAGCTAGATATACACAGGATCAACAATATTATTTTGGTTATCTTCAAGATTTAAGAATCACAAACGGTCTGGCGAGATACACTGCTAACTTTACACCACCAACCGCAGAATTTAATGCATAAATATTAGTAGTGTAGATTAGCAAGGGATTATAAATAGGTAAAAAGGAAAAGGCATGTCTTCTATTAATAGAAAATTAGCAAATCTCATAACGAGTACTGGAGATGTTGCAAGCTCTGCTCTAGACAATGCCGCAAGTATGTTAGTATTTAGTTCTCTTGACTCATTGCCCACTTCTAGTTTATCTGCAGGAGATCAAGCTTTAGTTGGAACAAGACTTTATATTTCAAACGGATCAGGCTGGTATAATGTCGCATTGATTAATGCCACTCCTTCATTGACCATAGATCCTACTGGTGCTATAGCATTAGCAGTTGATGGATCCACTCCTACTGTAATTACATTAACTGGAACCGATAGTGATAATGCTGATGCCAACTTAATTTATAGTGTTGAATCAGATGGTTCGTTTTCTAACATTGCAACACTCAGTCAAGATTCAAGTGTTTTTACTATCACACCTTTAGCAGAAGATTCAGCAACACCAGGATTATCTACATTAACATTTAAGGTATCAGATGGTATTAGTTTTGGATCTGGAACAACTACATTTAGTTTGTCATTTCTAACGGCAAATTCTAATTATACTACATTTTTAGTAAAAGCAGATACTGCCGGCACTGATAATCAGGTTGACGCATCTACAAATACTCACACCATTACTGAAAACGGTAATGTAACATCTACAGCACTATCACCGTACCACCCAGGCGGTTATAGTACATATTTTGATGGTAGTGGTGACTATCTACAAGCAGCTAGTAATGCAGATTTTGGATTTGGCACAGGAGACTTTACAGTCGAATGGTGGGCTTATCAAACACAACTAAACGGTTTTTCTATAGTTTTTGCGACAGGCTATGGTACAGGTGGTCTAGGTTCACATATGAAAAGTAATGGAGACATTACAATTTCTAGGCCCGGAACAGCGATTGATCATACTTTTACAGCCGGTGCGACATCTGCAAATAGGTGGTATCACGTTGCTCTTGTTAGAAGTGGAACTGATCTTACATGCTTTGTAGATGGAGTATCAAAAGGTACTGTAACTAATAGTTTTAATTATGCAGCAGGAAACCTAAATATAGGCATCGATGGAAATAATGGTTCATCTCCTTATAAGGGTTATATTTCCGACTTTAGATCAGTAAAAGGTACTGCCGTATATACATCTAACTTTACTCCACCAACAGAACGACTTACAGCAATTGCAAACACTTCTTTGCTTACTTGTCATCTTCCTTATATTGCTGATGGTTCAACTAGTGATCACACACTAACGATTACTGGTAATACATCAACAAAAAGATTTGGGCCATATGATTATCTAGCTTATACAAAAGCAGCTCATGGCGGTTCTGTATACTTTGATGGTGCTGGTGATTATTTAGTACCTGCCATTACAACTGCTGTAGGAACAAGCGATTTTACCTTAGAAGGTTGGTTTTATCCAACATCTACGGCAGCAGACACAACCATATTTGATTTTAGAAGTTCTAGTAACTGGGGCATTTTTAGTATTCTTGCAAATAATACTGTTGGTTATTATAACGGATCCAGCACTGTAGGTGTAACTTCTAATACTGTTATTGATAATACATGGAATCATATTGCTATTGTAAGAAATAGTGGCTCTATTAAAATTTACATAAATGGTGTATTAGGATCAACAACCGCTGATGCAACTAATTGGACACTGGCAGCATCGCCAAGAATAGGAGGTAATAATGGCAACAGTGCTTGGATGAACGGATATATTGCAGATGTAAGATTTGTTTCAGGTACTGTAGTTTATACGTCTGCATTTACTCCACCAACAGCTCCATTGACAGCTATTACGAATACACAACTGCTTACCTGCACAAATAAGAATGATATCTGGGATGCAGGTTCTGGTACAGTATTAACAAAATCTGGTAATACAACTGCTAGTAACACGCAAAGAAAATTCACAGGGTCCTCTGCAATATATCTTGATGGCGCTGATGATAATGCAACTGTATCAGACTTAGAGATGGGATCAGGAGATTTAACATTTGAATTTTGGATGTACCAAGATGTTGCACAAAGTTCTGCTTACAGATGTGTATTAGGCTCCAGCACTTACGGAAGCGGAACCCCATTTACTTTGTACACATATGGTTCTAATGTAACACCGTGGCTTTCTAGTAGTGGAGGACCTCATATTAGTGGCGCATTTACCGCATTTACTTGGCATCATATAGCGTTAGTAAGAAACTCTGGTACATGGACTTTGTATATTGATGGCGTTAACGAAGGTACATCTACAACAGGTGGTACATATAACTTTACAAATACCACAGATTTTAGGTTTGGTGAAAATCTTTCTGGTTCATACGACTGGAAAGGTTATATTCAGGATGCAAGATTTACAAAAGGGCTTGCAAGATATACATCAGCATTTACACCACCATCATTAGAATTTAATGGATAAAAAACGTATAGTCTAGTTCTAAAAGTATATAAATAGTACAAAGATTTTTATATGTCGGAGACTATTTTATGGCACCACCTAATTCTAGAGATACGTTAATTGATTATTGTAAACGCCGACTTGGTGATCCAGTTTTGGAAATTAATGTTGACGAAGATCAAATTGAGGATCGCGTTGATGAAGCTCTACAATATTATCAAGAGTATCATTCAGATGCTACGACTAGAACGTATTTGAAACACTTAGTTACGGCTACTGACGTAACTAACGAATATATTCCCATTTCTTCTGACATTCTTTTCATATCAAAACTATTTCCTGTTGCTAGCGCATTCTCTGGTAATAATAATTTTTTTGATATTAAATATCAAATGATGTTAAATGATATTGCTGACTTGCAAAATTTTGCTGGTGATCTTGCTTATTACGAGCAAATGCAGCAATATCTATCAATGCTAGATATGAAACTAAACGGTACACCACAAACTCAGTGGTCTAGGCATCAAGATAGACTTTATATATTTGGTGATTTTGCTGAAAAAGATATTAAAGCCGGTGACTATGTAGTTGCTGAAGTATACACAATTATTAATCCGGATACACATACATCAATATACAATGATATGTGGTTGAAAGAATATACAACTGCACTCATTAAACAACAGTGGGGCGCAAATCTGATTAAATTTGAGGGTGTGCAGCTTCCAGGTGGCGTAATATTAAATGGTAGACAAATTTATGATGATGCAACAACAGAAATAGAAAATTTAAGGCAAAGAATTAGAGAAGAACATGAATTTCCTGCTGACTTTTTTGTAGGTTGATATGGCTCGTAATTTTTATTTTTCTGAAAAGGTAAGATCCGAAATAAACTTATATGAAGACCTCATAATAGAGGCTCTTAAAATGTATGGGCAAGATGTATATTATCTTCCTAGAACAATTGTTAATGAAGATACTCTTTTAGGTGATGACGCAGCATCTCAATTTTATGCATCAAGTAAAATTGAAATGTACATTGAAAATGTTGAAGGCTTTGATGGAGAAGGCGATCTTTTTACTCGATTTGGTGTTGAAATTAGAGATGAAGCGACTTTTATTGTAGCTAAATCTAGATGGAATTCACAAGTTAGAAGAGGATCTTCCACTGTAATAGAAAATAAAAGACCTACAGAAGGTGACTTAATTTATTTACCTTTAACAAAATCAATTTTTGAAATTAGACATGTAGAGCACGAACAACCATTTTATCAGTTAGAAAATGTACCTGTCTATAAAATGCGCTGTACTCTCTTTGAATATAGCAATGAGGATATGGATACTGAAATTGGTGCTATTGACGCAATAGAAACAGATTTTTCATATCAATATAAATTACGACTCTTAAGACCTATACCAGCCGTTATATCACATCAATTCGATGCTGCATATTCTCATCATGATATATACGATTCTGATTATGTTGTTATAGGTGCTCTTAATACTTTAACTCTTGTTAATGGTGGAAGATACATTGAAGATCTTCAAAGTCCACGCACAGATCCGAATGGTGGTATTTTAACATTTCCATATGGTAATCCAGATGTTCCAGCAGTTCTTTCTGCAACTCTTGATTCTACCACAGGCACAATTACTAGTGTGAGTATTATTGAGTCGGGTGCTGGTTACTTCCCAGCGCCGCCACTAACAATTAATAAGTTAGTAACTTACGATAGTTCATATCGAAAGAATGATAATGTAGTACAAGTATTACCTTCTGGCGTACTTATGACGGGTGAAGTACAACGATATCAACTTGACTCTGATGGAGATTCAAACAGATATGTTTATCTATCACATGTTGGAGCTAGTGATGGTGAATTTAGAGAATTTGTTGTTAGTCCTGAAAAACAATTCCAAAACATTCTAAATAATATAACAAATGATGATTCTTCTAGCGGTCTTAAAGTGTTATCGACAAATGGTGTAGCTGCAACTGAACACAATTTTATGTCGAATACAGAACAGAATAAAACATTTAGCGATCTTTCGGATGACTTTTTAGATTTTAGTGAAGATAATCCATTCGGGGATCCATCATCACAATAATTATTATAAATACATACAAGGTAGGGTAAATAAAATGGCAATAGTATATAGAAATGTGAAAGGTAGTAAACTAACCATAGCAGATATGGATGGTAACTTTTCGCATTTAGTTTCCGAGATTAGTGCTGAAACTAGTAGAGCAACTTCTGCAGAAAATACACTTACCAACAACCTTAATAGTGAAATTTCAACACGAGCCGCGGATGACGCTACACTTACCAGCAACCTTAATAGTGAAATTTCAACACGAGCCGCGGATGACGCTACACTTACCAGCAACCTTAATAGTGAAATATCTAGGGCGACTAACGCGGAACTTAATCTTCAAAATAGTCTTACTAATGATCTTAATGCTGAAATTAGTAGAGCAACTACGGCAGAGGCTGCTAATGCTAACGCAATTACGGCGGAAATTTCAACTGCTAGAGCTGCAGAAGCTGGCCTTGCCGGTGATATTGCAGCAGAAATTAGTAGAGCAACTACGGCAGAGGCTAGTAATGCCAACGCACTTACTGCGGAAATTACAAGAGCTACTAATGCAGAAAATGTTAATGCTGCAGCAATCGATGCTTTACCAGATTCGGCTCAAGTGCTAGGCTTAATTGATAGCAGTCATGTTGCACTGAAAGCAATCGGACTTGATTATGGTGTTCTAGCAAATAAACCTACAATACCAGTATCTGGTACAGACTTTGTTGATAGCGCATTTGTTACTGCCCAGATTGATGCGTTGATTGATGGTGCACCCGGCACACTTGACACATTAAATGAAATTGCGGCAGCGTTGAATGATGATGACTCAGCTTACAATACTCTCATTGGATTGATTGCAGCTAAAACTGATTTTGACTCTGCAGATACAATTCAACTCATTGATTCTGCATATATCCAAGCAAAACAAAGTGGCGCTGGCGGTGAACCTAATCAAAATGCTTTTGGGTCAATCATAGTGGCTGGGCAAAATAATGTCACTGCCGACAATCCGCAAGATGGGGTTTGGTTTACAGCCGGTAGCAATATGACTATCACAACAGACGCGGCCACGGATACAATTACTTTTAGTGCGGATAGTGGTGGTGGTGGTGTCGATTCTGCGGCTGTACAATCTATTATTATAGAACAAGTAAACCGTCCTTATGTTGAAGGTAAAGTGACGGCCTCATTTGTTCAAAGTATAATTGGGAACGTTTTCATTCAAAACGCAATTGATTCTGATTTTGTTTTAAGTAAAACAGGAACAATATTAGATTCTGCTTTGACTACTCAGTTAATTGATTCTGCATATGTCCAGCTACGTCAAACATCACAAGACTTTGCCTATAGTTCACTTACTGGTGCACCAACATTTATATCATCATTCAACAATGATCTTGGATATTTAACTTCCGCTTTGGATTCTGCAGAAGCAATTGCATTAATTGATTCGGCGTATGTACAAGTAAGACAAGCGCCGGAGACGATCACTTTAGCAGAATTGAAAACCGAAGTAGCGGCTAGCACAGACTTTGCAGATTTTAAAACTAGAATAGCAGCGTTATAAAAGTAGGATAATACTAGATGTTTGGTAGACATTTTTATCATGAGCGCATACGTATGTCAGTTGCTATATTCGGTAGACTGTTCAATAATTTATATGTGGTTAGAAAAAATGCGTCTGGTGGTGTACTAAGTCAATTAAAAGTTCCTTTATCATATGCTCCCAGGCAAAAATATTTAGATAGAATCAGAGAAAATCCTAGTTTAGAAAATGATACTAGAGTAGCAATTAAACTACCTAGAATGTCATTTGAAATTACTGATATTCAATATGATCTAACTAGACAATTAGCAAAAGTAAGCAATTTTAACACAAAAGGTTCAACTGTAGAAAAAAGACAAAAGTTTTATTCTCCAGTCCCGTATAATATTGGATTTTCTCTTAACATATATGCAAAAAATCAAGATGATGCATTACAACTTGTGGAACAAATATTACCCACATTTAATCCACAATATACGGTGTCCATATATCCATTTAAAAGTGTGTATCCAGATTTTCTAGAAGATGTTCCTATTGCAATCACTGGCGTCTCATTTCAAGATGATTTTGAAGGATCTTTAGAACAAAGACGCACAATAATTTACACTCTTACCTTTGAAATGAAAATACAATTTTATGGTAACATTGAAAATAAAGCAATTATTCGCAAATCCGAAGCAGATATTTTTAACATGAGTGCGGGACTTAACGATTCTGATATATATCTAGAAAGAGTTACTGTAACACCAAACCCATTATCAACATTTGGTACCGCTGACAGTGATTTTGGATTTACAGAAGAAATAGTTATGGTAAATGACAGTAGTGTATAATGACAGATGATCAAAATATTAAATCAGATTATGATTATTCTAGGCAAACATATTACGATTTAATTGAAAAAGGTAGAGAAAGCCTCGAGGATATGATCGAGGTTGCCAGACAATCTGAGCATCCTAGAGCATATGAAGTTCTTTCTGGTATGATTAAAAACATATCAGATGTTAATGATAAATTAATGGATTTAAATAAAAAACAAAAAGACATTAATAAAGTAGATAATGAACCAAAACAAGTCGGTACAACAAACAATTTATATTTAACAACATCTGATTTGCAAAAAATGATGCAAAGTGATAATGAACAGCTTATTGATATAACACCAGAAAAAGAATAATGAATCAAAGTGATAGTTACCTAGGTAACCCAAATGTAAAAAGAGATGGTGTTCTACAAGTTTGGTCACCGAAACTTTTAAAAGAATATAAAAAATGTATGCAAAATCCTGTGTATTTTGCAGAGAACTATGTAAAAGTTATTTCACTTGATGATGGATTGGTTAGTTTTAATTTATATCCATATCAAAAAGAAATGTTTGGACACTTTAATGACAATCGTTTCTCAATCATTCTTGCTTGCCGCCAGTCTGGAAAATCAATCTCAGCCTGCGCGTATCTCTTATGGTTCGCCCTCTTTAATCCGGAAAAAACAATTGCGATTCTTGCGAATAAAGGGGCAACTGCTAGGGAAATGTTATCTCGCATTACGCTCATGTTGGAAAACATTCCGTTCTTTTTACAACCAGGTTCAAAGGCACTTAATAAAGGCTCATTGGAGTTTAGTAATAACTCACGTATTATCGCTGCTGCTACTTCTGGTAGCTCTATACGGGGTATGTCTGTCAACCTACTCTATCTAGATGAGTTTGCATTTGTAGAAAGAGCTTCAGAGTTTTATACATCTACATATCCAGTTGTATCTGCCGGTAAAGATACAAAGGTAATCATTACATCTACTGCTAATGGTATTGGTAACCAATTTCATAAAATTTGGGAAGGTGCTGTACAAGGTACGAATGAATTTAAATCATTTAGAGTAGATTGGTGGAACGTTCCTGGCAGAGATGATGAATGGAAAAAATCAACAATATCAAATACTAGTCAACTACAATTTGACCAAGAATTTGGTAATACTTTTTATGGCACTGGCGACACACTTATAAGTGCAGATTGTTTATTATCACTAAGAGCAATGCCTTATAAAGATTTACTTGAACAAAATTGTCTTAGAATTTATAAAAATCCAGAACCAAAACATGATTATATTGTGACTGTTGATGTTAGTAAGGGAAGAGGACAGGATTATTCTACTTTTACAGTAATCGATATAAGCGTTCGGCCTTTTGAGCAGGTAGCTGTGTATCGCAACAACACTATCTCTCCCTTACTCTTCCCTAACATTATATATAAGTATGCGAATTTGTACAACAAGGCTTACGTTGTTATAGAGTCAAATGATCAGGGTACAGTAGTATGTAATGGTTTATATCATGATTTAGAGTATGAAAATGTGCATGTCGAATCTGCTGTCAAATCAAATTCAATTGGAATTGAAATAACAAGAAAAACAAAGCGATTAGGTTGTTCTTCGATTAAAGACATATTGGAAGCAAATAAACTTAAAATAGTTGATGATCAAACAATTCTAGAAATTTCCACATTTGAAGCTAGAGGTCAATCATATGAAGCATCTGATGGAAATCATGATGATCTTATGATGAATTTAGTTATGTTTGGATATTTCTGTTCTACTCAATATTTTGGTGATATGACAGATATTAATTTAAAAGAAATGTTGTTTAATCAAAAAATGAAAGAAATTGAAGACGATATTGTTCCATTTGGATTTATTGAAGATGGTAGTGGAGATATTGAAGTGTTAGAAAAAGGTGAAGATAATTGGCAGGTAAAAACATTTGATGATGATATGATGAATGGTTATGATACATATGGCAAAGATTACTAAATATATAAATAATGACAAGTAAGATTGAACAATAACCGTATTATGTTAACATATCATTCTAAGGAAAAAATAAAATGGCACTAGGTACACCGTCAGAAAGCCCTGCGGTTGTTGTCAAAGAAATAGATCTGACTGGTGGAGTTCCAAACGTCCAGTCAACTACTGGCGCAATTGTAGGTAATTTTCGGTGGGGTCCTGTAGGGCAAAGAATGTCTATTAACAATGAGGCAACTCTTGTTGATACATTTGCTACTCCAGATTCCGCATCGACAATAGACTTCCATTCGGCACAATACTTTTTGAGATATTCTTCGTCTCTTCAGGTTGTGCGAGAAGCAACATCTGCCGCTAAAAACGCAGTTTCATCAACCGGACAATCAGCAAGTGATAGTGCTGGTAATTTAGGTGGAATAACTGTTGATAATGAGGCAGCATTCAACAACCAAAAAGCATCTTTGGTATCAAATTCAAATACAATCGTTGCGAAATATCCAGGTGCACTGGGTAATTCACTAAAAGTTGAGATTTGTCCAGCTAATGATTCCGCATTTCAGTCATGGTCATATAAGTCAAGCTTTGATAAAGCACCAAGCACATCAAGTTATGTAAGTGCTCGTTCAGGATCAAATGACGAAATTCACATTGCAGTTATTGATTCCGGAGGAGAATTTACTGGAACCAAAGGTACTGTTCTAGAAATTTTCCCATTCATTTCGGTTGCAGGTGATGCAAAAAATGCAGACGGAACATCAAATTATGCACTAGATGTGGTTAATACTCGTTCCGAATATGTGTGGATGGTAGGTTGGGATACAGACTATACAACTGCTGGAGCTAGTTCAAATGCATCAGGTAGAAATTTTGCTTTAGCAAGTCCAAGCGCATTTGTAAATCATACATTCTCAACTGGGGTTAACTCAGGCGCTTTGACTACATCAGAAGTTCTTACTGGATTTGATCTTTTTGAAGATAAGGATCAAGTTGAGGTAGATTTCTTGATTGCACCTAGCATGAATGCTAGAGGAGATCAAACAACTGTAGTTAATGACTTGGTAACAACCGCACAATCACTTCGCAAAGATTGTATCGTGTGTGCTTCACCGGCACGTACTGATGTAGTAAATTTGGTGGATGCATCAACAATTACTACAAATATCGTAACAACTGCTAACACATTTACCTCATCATCTTATTTGGTTGCTGATGGTAACTTCTTAAAAGTTTACGATAAGTACAACGATCAATATATTAACATTCCAGCAGCATCAAGCACTGCTGGTATCTGCGCAGCAACAGATCTAGATAGGGCTCCATGGTTCTCGCCTGCAGGTTCTAGAAGAGGTCAGTATCTGGGTATTACTTCACTTGCATTTAGCCCTAACAAAACTCAAAGAGATCAACTGTATAAGGCTGATGTTAATCCAATCACAAACATTCCTGGTCAAGGGACATTACTATACGGTGATAAAACATCACTCGGTAGACCATCCGCCTTTGATAGAATTAATGTACGTAGACTTTTTCTTGTTTTGGAAAGAGCAATTGGTAGAGCGGCACAACAAGTATTATTTGAATTCAATGATGAGTTTACTCGTGCAGAATTCGTGAACATTGTTGAGCCTGTTCTTAGAGAAGTGCAAGGCAGACGTGGAATTACAGACTTTAGAGTTGTCTGTGATGAATCGAACAATACTCCTGCTATCGTAGATCGTAATGAATTCATTGCAAACGTCTTCATCAAACCTGCTCGGTCAATTAACTATGTCACACTCAATTTTGTGGCTGTTAGAACCGGTGTAGACTTTGAAGAAGTCGTAGGCACAGTTTAAGGAGGTAACGAACAATGGCTATTCTCGGCGTAGATGACTTTAAGTCAAAACTGAGAGGCGGCGGTGCTCGTCCTAACCTCTTTAAAGTAACAATTAACTTTCCAGGATTTGCAGAGGGTGATGCAGAACTAACTTCATTTTTGTGTGAAGCAGCATCACTTCCTGGATCAACTTTTGGTATCATTCAAGTACCATTTAGAGGTCGTATTCTTAAAATGGCAGGTGATCGTACATTCGCTGAATGGACAACTACTATCATTAATGATACTGATTTTAATGTGCGTAACGCAATCGAGCGTTGGATGAATGGTATTAATGCGCATAGTGCTAATACTGGTTTGACAACATCAATTGCATATGAAGCAGATTTGAAAGTTGATCAGCTTGACCGTAATGGAGATACCTTGAAGACATACACCTTCCGCGGTGCATTTCCTCAAGACCTATCAGAAATTGCTCTAGCGTATTCTGATAATGACAACATTGAAAGATTCACTTGTGTTTGGGCTTACCAATACTTTGAATCAGATACTACTACTTAATAAATAGATGGGATCGGCTACGGTCGATCCCACTTTCTAATTTAAGGATTTAATATGGCAGAAAATGAAGGCGTAAAATTATTCGGCTTTGAAATTAAAAAAGCCAAAAAGAAGGAAGAAGATAAAGCTCCTTCTATTGTACCGCCACGCGATGATGAAGGCGGTAGTTATGCTACTGCATCTGGTAGCCATTATGGACAGTATTTAAATTTAGGCGATGATGACTCAAAAGATAATTATCAACTTATAATGAAGTACCGTGGAAACGCAATGCATCCAGAAGTTGATATGGCAATTGAAGATATTGTAAATGAATCCATTACAGGTTCACAAATAGGACAAACGATTGATTTAAATTTAGATGATGTAAAAGCTACAGATAAAATTAAAAAAAGTATTAAAGAAGAATTTGATAATATATATTCAATGCTCAATTTTAAAGAATTGGGTCATGATATTTTTCGGCGTTGGTATATTGATGGTCGTATGTATCATCATCTCGTGATTAATGAAACCAACCCTAAGGAAGGTATTGTTGAAATTAGACCTATTGATGCAGCAAAAATGCGTAAGGTCAAAAAAATAAAAAAGAAAAAAGATTCTAACACTGGTGCAGATATTATCCAAAATACAGAAGAATTTTTTATTTTTCAAGAAAAGCCCGGATCGTCTACGAGTGGTGTGAAAATGACTACTGACTCTGTAAGTTATGTTTCATCTGGGTTATTATCAGAAGACCGTAGAAAAATTATTTCATTTTTACATAAAGCACTAAAACCAATTAATCAATTGCGCATGATGGAAGACGCATTGGTTATCTATAGATTAGCTCGTGCACCAGAACGCCGTATGTTTTATATTGATGTTGGCAATTTGCCTAGAGGTAAAGCTGAACAATATATGAAAGACATTATGGCCAAGTATCGTAACAAACTTGTCTATGATGCCAAAACTGGTGAAATTAGAGATGATCGTAAGCATATGTCAATGCTTGAAGACTTTTGGTTACCTAGGCGTGAAGGTGGTAGAGGCACTGAAATTCAAACGCTGCCTGGTGGTGAAAATCTAGGACAAATTGAGGATGTACTTTTCTTCCAAAAGAAAGTATTTAAATCATTAAATGTGCCTATTACTAGATTAGAAAGTGAAAATCAATTTAGTTTAGGTAGATCAAGTGAAATTACTAGAGATGAATTAAAATTTCAAAAGTTTATTGATAGACTTAGAATGAGATTTTCACATTTATTTTATGGTATTCTAAAAAAACAATTAATTATTAAAGGTATTTGTACTGAAGAAGATTGGAATTATTGGAAAAATGATATTACGGTTGACTATATTAGAGACAATCATTTTACAGAATTAAGAGATTTAGATATTCTAAAGGAAAGAGTGCAAACACTAGACATGGTTCAAAACTATGTTGGAGACTATTATTCTAAAGAATGGGTACAAAAGAATATTCTTATGTTATCTGATGAAGATATAGAGAATATGAAAAAACAAATTGATGGTGAAGATGAAGCACCCGATGAAGAACCAGAACAGCAGGATAATCCTGCAAAAGGAGATGACAGTGAGTGAAGTAGATACAAGTGCGCATATTCAAGATATGATTAATCATGCAACTAATGATGAATATACACAAGCAAAAGATATTTTTGATGATATGATGACGATTAAATTAAATGACCTATTGGATCAAGAAGAAGTAAGACTAGCTGATCAAATTTTCAATGGGGTAGAAGAAAATGAAGATGCAGACGAGTTGGGGGATGAGGAAGATTTTGAGGATCAACTTGAACTTGACCTTGAAACAGAGGATGAGTCTGAATCGAAAGAATCGGATGATGAAGAAGAATCAGAAGAAATCTAAAATTTTAAAAGATTTTTAATTAATTAAAAATTAAAAAATTATAAATAGAGTTACAAAATGAAAACGTTTTTTCAAATTCGCGAGTTAACAGGGCGCATGCCGAAAGGTAAACATGTCTTTGATAAAAAGATTAAAGGTGTTACTGTTATGGTACATAAAGATCAAGGTCGCTATGTTACGTATGTGGATGGCGATAGGCTTGATGCTTATAGGACTCAAAAAGAAGCTGAAAAAGCAGGACTAGAATTTGTAAAGGTAGTAAAAAAATGAAGCTGATTGCTGAATATGTTGATGAAAATTTAGAAGTGGTTACTGAAGCCACCAAAGATGGTGGTAAAAAATACATCATCGAAGGCGTATTCATGTCAGCCGAACAAAAGAATAGAAATGGTCGGATATATCCAAAGCAGGTTTTGTTAGGCGCAGTTAGCAAATATGTTAGCGAACAGGTTTCTAAAGACCGTGCTGTAGGTGAATTGAATCACCCTGAAGGACCGACTGTTAATCTAGATAAAGTTTCTCACAAGATTGAATCCCTTGATTGGAAGGGAAATGATGTTGTGGGCAAGGCGACTATTTTGGAAACCCCTATGGGACAAATTGTAAAAGGTTTGTTGGATGGTGGAGTCAAACTAGGCGTTTCAACTCGTGGTATGGGAAGCCTTGAAAATCGTGGTGGCGCCATGGTTGTTAAACCAGACTTTCTACTCAATGCAGTAGATATTGTTCAAGATCCATCTGCTCCTAGCGCATTCGTTAATGGAGTTATGGAAGGAGTTGAATGGGTATGGAACAACGGCATCATTGAAGCTCAGGCAATTGAAAAAATTGAGACTGAAATTAAGAAAGCTCCTCGAGCCAATCTTTATGAGACACAGGTTCGTGAGTTTAAAAATTTCCTCTCGTTGCTCAAATCTAAATAAAGGAGTCAATTATGACTGAAGATCAAATGACAGATCAAGAGATTGACCTCCATGATGACAACGAAATCGTGGAAGCACAAACTCATGATCCTAAAAATGCTGAAGCTCAGTCCGTAGCATCTGTTGATAAAGCAGGTGAAGCTACTGGTTCTGCAGTAAAGCGTAAAAGTGACAACACAAAACAAGATCCAATGCCAAAGACGAAAGCAGCCTTAATGGCAGCCATGGTCAATAAAATGGGTAGCATGAATAAGCAATCCCTAATGGCAATGTACAACGAAAACTATGATGAAGAGACTGCTGAAGGTGAAGCAATTGCTGAAGCTCCAGAACTCGATTATCAAGTTGATTTTTCAGAGGATCTAAACGCCTTGGTCAATGAAGAGGCAACTCTTTCAGAAGACTTTAAAGCAAAAGCAGAGGTTATTTTTGAAGCAGCTATTAAATCTAAGCTTGCCGAAGAAATTGATCGTCTCGAAGAGAAATATAATGAGGAACTGGCTGAGGAAGTTGAGTCAACTAAATCAGACCTTGTTGAAAAAGTCGATAGTTATCTTAACTACGTAGTTGAGAATTGGATGGAAGAAAATAAACTTGCTGTCCAGTCTGGCCTTCGCACTGAAATCGCAGAAAAATTCATGAACAATCTTAAAGATTTGTTTACTGAGTCTTATATTGAGGTTCCAGAATCAAAGGTAGACCTAGTTGACGAACTAGCAGAAAATGTTGAAGAGTTGGAAAATGCTCTTAATGAGACAACTGCTAAAAACATCTCAATGCAGGAAGAACTAGAAGTATTGAAGCGTGATGCAATTATCCGTGAACATTCATCTGATCTTGCTGAAACACAAGTTGAGAAGCTAAAAGACTTAGTAGAAGATATCGATTTTGATGACGCAGAAACTTTTGCACAAAAAGTTGCTACTGTTAAGGAATCATACTTCACTAAAAAGGTTACTGAATCAGCAGAAATTGTAGAAGAAGATGACACAGGCGAAGGCATTGTTGAAGCTTCAGGCACAATGGCTCAGTATTTGACCGCAATCCAAAAAACAAATAAATAGATTAGGGAGTCCAATCTAATGCAAGTATCATACGATAAGTTGATCGAAAAATGGGCACCGGTACTGAACGAAGAGTCAGCTGGCAGCATTAAAGATCATCACAGAAGAGCAGTTACCGCTGCTATCCTAGAAAACCAAGAGCGTGCATTCTCAGAAGAAGCGGCCCAAGGCCAATTCATGACAGAAGCAGCTCCAAGTAATAGCACTGCATCCGCTGCTAATTGGAATCCAGTTCTGATTGCTCTCGTGCGCCGTGCAATGCCTAACCTTATGGCTTATGACATGTGTGGTGTTCAGCCAATGTCAGGTCCAACTGGTTTGATTTTCGCAATGAAATCAAACTACAAAACAACACGCGCTGGTGCAACCTCAGGTAATGAAGCATTGTTTAACGAAGCAGTCACTGGTTTCTCCGGTGACTCATCCGTTACTAACGGTGCTGATGGATCAGGTCTTTCTGGCTTGACTGATTCCAATTCTGACTCAAGCATTGACAACGAGCGTACAGGTCCAAATGCTGCTGGTGGAATGGACACAGCAACTGGTGAAGGCCTCGGTTCAACCGGTGCATCAGCCTTTGCTGAAATGGGCTTTACAATTGAAAAAGCCACAGTCACAGCTAAGTCACGTGCACTGAAAGCAGAATACAGCTTGGAACTCGCTCAGGATCTTAAAGCCATTCATGGTCTTGATGCTGAAACTGAGTTGGCAAACATTCTGTCAACAGAAATCATGGCTGAAATCAACCGTGAAGTAATCCGTACAGTTAATGCTCAAGCAAAAACTGGTGCAGGTACTGGTAACACAGCAATCAATGGTATCTTCAACCTTACAACAGATGCAGACGGCCGTTGGTCAGTTGAGAAGTTCAAAGGTTTGATCGTACAGATCGAGCGTGAAGCAAACGTAATTGCTAAAGAAACACGTAGAGGTAAAGGCAACTTTATCATCTGTTCATCAGATGTCGCTTCTGCACTTGCTGCTTCTGGCATGCTTGACTATTCTCCTGCAATGAACACTAGCCTGAATGTTGATGACACAGGTAACACATTTGCTGGTATTTTGAATGGTCGTACACGCGTGTACATTGACCCATATGCAACTACTGATTATATCACAGTTGGTTATAAGGGTACAAACCCATATGACGCAGGTCTGTTCTATTGCCCATACGTACCACTAACAATGGTTCGTGCAGTTGGTGAGGATACATTCCAGCCGAAAATTGGTTTCAAAACTCGCTACGGCATGGCATCAAACCCATTTGTTGGTGGATCTCCAGCTGATGGTCTGGCAAGTGCTAAGACTAACCAGTATTATCGTATCTTCCGCGTGGACAACATTCTCGCCTAATAACGATAATAAAAAACTTAAATATAAACTGGCCGAGGCATTTGTCTCGGCCTTTTTTAATAAATAAAATGTATAAATAGAAGTATGGCTACTTTAACAGAAAACTTTAATTATCTTCAACCGACTAGTTTCAAACTGGTTATTGATAGACGAAATTATCCTAATTTAGAATTCTTTTGTCAGACAATCACACATCCAGGAATGATTTTAAATCCTGTTGAACTTGCTATACCCAGATTGTCTGGTATACCAATGCCTGGCGAGTCTCTTACATTTAATGAACTTTCAACAAATGTTATTTTAGATGAAAATTTAGAAGGTTATTCAGAAATGTATAACTGGATTCTTAGATTGGTAAATACTAATATAGGTAATGGCGGTAGAGGTAGTATTAGTACAGATACAAATACACCTACATATGCAGACATAACATTAAGTATACTTTCATCACACAACAATCAAACAAAACAAATTAGATATCTAGACTGTGTTCCTACATCGTTGGGTGATATAGTCTTTGAATCAACCGCAGATGGTCAAACATTCATAACCTTTGCAGCATCCTTTAGATTTAATTATTTTAAGTTAATATAAATTGACATTTACTATATTGTATGTTATACTATATAATTATATTATAAAGGATACACTATGATTGATTTGAAATCCATACATGAAATGTGGGCAAAGGATTGTGTTATTGATCCCACCGGTCTTGATAAATCTTCAAGAGAACAACCAATCCTACATGCTAAATATTTGGAGCTTCTTTCAACATATAAGCTTCAATTAAAACGCGCCGAATTCCAACAAAAAAAATTATTAAAACAGAAATGGCTATATTATAATGGTAAAATGGATCATGAAACCTTACAGGAACTTGGTTGGGAGGTTGATCCTTTTAACGGTCTTAAAGTACTTAAAGGTGAGTTGGATTATTACTATGATAGCGATACTGAAATTCAGACTTCTGAGGAAAAAATACAGTATTTTAAGACTGTTATAGATACTTTAACAGACATTATTAACAATATCAATTGGCGTCATCAGACGATATCAAATATTATAAAATGGAAACAATTCGAGTCCGGAAACTAAATCATGCTAACTTACACATTCAATGTGATAGTGGCACCGCTCAAGAATTAAACGAGTTTTTTTCTTTCTATGTACCAGGTTATAAATTTATGCCTGCGTTTCGTAACAAGATGTGGGACGGAAAAATTCGATTGTTTACAATAATGTCTGGCGAATTGCCTGCTGGACTTTACGAACATCTATTGCAATTTACTGAACAAAGAGATTATCAGATAGCAGTTGATGATTCGCCATATGGTCGACCAGATGATTATAATAAAGTAGAAGTTAAAACACTTTATAGTTTTATTAATTCTTTAGACATGCCATATAAAATTAGAGATTATCAGTTTGATGCAATATCTACTGGTATTCATAGAAAACGTGGTATTCTTTTATCACCAACTGGCTCTGGTAAATCACTTATCATTTATGGATTAATGAGATGGTATTTAGAAAACTATGATAAAATGGTACTAGTGATTGTTCCTACCACATCACTGGTTGAGCAAATGTATGGTGATTTTAAAGACTACGGCTACGATGTAGATAATGAAGTACATAAAATTTACTCTGGTAAAGATAAAACAACTATGAAACGAGTTGTAGTATCTACTTGGCAATCAATATATAAACTACCAAGAGCATGGTTTTCACACTTTGGTATGGTAATTGGCGATGAGTGTCACGGATTTAAATCTAAATCGCTAATGTCAATTATGAACAAAGCGGGTGAAGCAGAATATAGATTTGGAACAACAGGTACATTAGATGGAGCTCAAACACATGAACTCGTACTCCAAGGTTTATTCGGTAAAATATACCGCGTTACCTCAACAAAAAAATTACAAGATAGTGATACTCTCGCACAACTCAAAATTAAACGAATCGTACTTAAATATGCAGAAAATGTACGTAAGGAATTTGGTAAGAGAACATATCAGGATGAAATCGACTACATTGTAGGAAATGAATATAGAAATAAATTTATTCGCAATCTTGCACTTGATTTAAATGGTAATACTCTGATTCTCTATAATTATGTAGAGAAGCATGGTCAACCTATATTTAAATTAATCAATGGTAAAGCCGATGAAAAAAGAAAAGTATTTTTTGTTTCTGGTGGAACAGATGTTTCAGATAGAGAAGCTATCAGAGGTATAGTAGAGAAACAAAAAAATTCTATAGTAGTTGCTTCTTTAGGAACGTTTTCAACAGGTATAAATATTAGAAATTTGCATAACATTATATTTGCTTCACCGAGCAAATCTCAAATTAGGGTTTTACAAAGTATTGGTAGAGGTTTACGAAAATCTGATGATGGTAGTCCTACTATTCTTTACGATATATCTGATGATATCAGTTGGAAAAATAGAAAAAACTATTCATTGTTACATTCTTTTGAAAGGCTAAAAATGTATCAAAAAGAACAATTCGAATACAAAACGATTCAAATGGATATTAAGTCATGATGCCAATTTATAAACAATTTAAATTAACTAATGGTGATGAAATAGTTTGTGAAATCGTTGATCAAAATGATGAAATAGCTGAAGTGATTATTAGAAAAACACTTAAGATAGTAGTTACGGATGATTTTGTAGAAAATGTTAGATATTACTCTTTAAAGCCATGGACTTCATTTCAAGATGACACAAATGAATTGATATCTCTTAATTCTGTGCATATTATTGGAGAAACTACACCATCCGATACAATGTTAATGCATTATGCTAATGCTTTAATTGATGTCGATAAATATAATGCTGTTAAAGCTGCAGGTGTATCCATTAGTGAAATACATGAAAAAATGAAAGAGTTAAGCGAAGAAGAAATGATGAGTTTTCTAGATGAAAAGCTTAACGAAGTTTCAATGAATTCGATGGATTCTGCAGAAATGTCTAATACAGAAAATATCATCATTTTTAACCCAAAAGGAACTAGACATTGACCCTGCTTCAAACTAACATCTTTATTATACACCTAAATACACATTTTGTCAAGTAAAAACGTACAAATATATTTAAAAAATTTATGATTTAATTTAAAAATTTAATGCTTTACATTAACTAGTTTTTGTAGTATAATGTATTAATAATTATGAAAAAAGGTGAATTATGCCACGAACCAAACGCGCAAGTATACACTATGTTAATAATGCAGAGTTTTCTTCTGCAGTTGTTGATTATGTTAAAAAAATACAAGAAGCAAAAAAAACTCAAAAAAACCTTCCCATCGTACCTAATTATATTGCTGAGTGTTTTTTGCGAATTGCCGAAGGGTTATCCCATAAATCTAATTTTGTTCGCTATACATATCGCGAAGAGATGGTTATGGACGCAGTTGAAAATTGTTTAAAGGCTATAGAAAACTATAATATTGAAGCTGCCACTAGAACAGGTAACCCAAATGCATTTGCATATTTTACACAGATTACTTGGTATGCATTTTTAAGACGAATAGCAAAAGAAAAGAAACAACAAGAAATTAAACTAAAATACTTGGCAAAGTCTGGTATTGAAA
>Ga0222715_10001616_pt1 | contig 21383 bp, 9 predicted proteins | sample C33_9DmetaG_FD_165056 | JGI IMG/M metagenome (GOLD analysis project Ga0222715, IMG submission 165056) | Estuarine water microbial communities from San Francisco Bay, California, United States - C33_9D | ecosystem: Environmental > Aquatic > Marine > Unclassified | place: USA: California... | reverse complement strand
GTTGCTTGGACAGATGTGATACAAGTAGTGATTTTAATATTTGGAGGATTATTAATGACTTATTTTGCTCTTGCTAATGTCACTGATTCAGGTAGTTTTATTGATGGAATGAAATATGTTTATGAAAAAGCACCTGAAAGATTTTCCATGATTTTATCCAAAGGTGAAATTATAAAACCAAATGGTGGTGACGCATGGTGGGATCTTCCAGGACTTGCCGTATTAATTGGTGGTATATGGGTGGCTAACCTATATTACTGGGGGTTTAACCAATATATAATTCAAAGAACATTAGCAGCAAAAAGTCTTGCTGAAGGACAAAAAGGTATTGTATTTGCTGCCTTTTTAAAATTAATAATTCCTGTTATAGTTGTATTACCTGGGATCATAGCTTATGTAATGAATTTAGATGACTCTGGAGTTCTTACAGCTACCTCTGTAGATCCTGGATTTATTGGAGCTGCTGGAAATATTGCTAATGATAATGCTGCACCATGGTTAATTAAAAACTTTATTCCAGTTGGAGTGAAAGGGTTAATACTTGCTGCACTAGCTGCTGCTATTGTATCTTCACTTGCTTCAATGTTAAACTCTACTTCTACTATTTTTACAATGGATATTTACAGATCTCATTTTAACAAAAATGCTACAGATGCCCAGATGGTTTCTGTTGGAAGAATTACGGCTGTAGTTGCACTAATTATTGCAATTATTATAGCACCTCAACTTGGAAGTCTTGGTCAGGTGTTTATATTTATTCAAGAATATACAGGAGTTGTAAGTCCTGGAATCCTAGCTGTATTTTTAATGGGGCTGTTTTATAAAAAAGCTACAAATAATGCAGCTATATGGGGGGCTATTTTATCTATTCCTATAGCCATGTATTTTAAAGTAGCACCAAAAGGATGGAGTGATGCATCTATTTTTGTTGAATTACCATTTATGCATCAGATGGGTTATACATGTATACTTACTCTTGCTTTAATTGCATTTATCAGTTATTTAGATGGCAACAAAGATGATTCAAAAGGAATCAATCTTACAAAGAAATTATTTGCAACTAATAGCACATTTAATATCGGTGCATTTAGTGTTGTTCTAATTACTGCATTCTTATATGCAATGTTTTGGTAGATATCTAGTCTTCTAAGATAATTTCCATAGCAAAACCTCCTCCAGGTGCCATTCTAATTTCAATCTTTGAATCAGAATCTATTTCTTGATAAGAAGTTTTATATTCCATTGGATTATCTCTCCAATGAGTATCAGCAGAATCACTAAATAGGTTTAATTTATAGCTTTTGTTTTTATCCAAAAAACTAAAGTCAAATGATATAGTTCTTTCATTTTCATTAGTTATTCCTCCTGCATACCAATTTTCAGAGTATTTGTCTTTTCTTGCTATTATTAGATGGTCTCCAATTTCACTATCAATTACTTTTCTTTCAGACCAGTCAACAGGAACATCTTTTATGAATTCAAAAGCTTTTGGGTGAGCTAAATAATGATCAGGGAGATCAGCAGCCATTTGCATTGGAGAATACAAAACCACATAAAGTGCTAATTCCTTTGTAATTGTTGATGGTACAATTGCATTTTTGTCAATTACTCTATTATCTGGGGATATATATCTGAAGTTGTTTAATTTAAAAATACCAGGCGTGTAATCCATTGGACCACTTAACATCCTTGTAAAAGGAAGTATTGTAATATGATTAACACCGTTAGAAGAAAAGCCATTAAATTCTTGTCCCTTTGCTCCTTCTCTTGAAATAAAATTTGGGTATTTTCTCCTTAAACCAGTATCCTTAATTGGTTCATGTTTAATAATGCTAATTTCATATTCAGCAGCTTTTTCAATTACTCTTTGCATGTGATTAACCATATATTGTCCATGATGCCATTCTAATACAGTTTCTCCATTCTCATCAATTCTCTTAATGTTTTTACTAACATCATTGACATAGCCTGTTTTAATAAATTTGATACCATGTTGTTTATATAGATTAAAAGCATCATCTAGTTGATTTTCATAATTTTGAATTTGACCTCCAGTCTCATGATGACCGACTAGCCTAATACCTTTGTTTAATGCATATTTTGATAAATATGGTAGATTAAAATCTTTCTGAGTTTTAGTAAAACTAAAAGGATCTCCATTACCTGAACAGCACCAACCAGGATGCCAACCTTGGTTCCAACCTTCAACTAAAAGTCCATCAAACTGATGCTCTGAAGCGAAGTCAATATATTTAGTTACTTTTTTATTATTCGCACCATGATTTTCTGAAGGCCACCATGTTGACTCATTTGTTCCTATCATTTCCCACCAAACACCCATATACTTTCCAGGTTTTACCCATGAAAAATCTCTTTCTTGATCAGGATCCTCATTTAAATTTAATATCATGTTTGATAATAAAAGATCAGAGCTATTTTCTGCAATTTGGATAGTTCTCCAAGGAGAAGAAATATTAGAATTAAGTTTAACTTTAGTTCCATCTGACCATGGATATAATTCTGCTTCTAGTAACCCATTTCCTTTAGGGGCTAATGTCATAGAAGAATAATTAACAAGATTAGCTTCATGAATACTAACATAGAATCCATTTTTCTTTTTTAAAGTAAAAGGAGTGTGTGCAGCATCTATACCAAGTGAATCATATGATATATCTTCAACGTTTTCAGAGAAATATTTCTTGGAAATACTATCAACAGATGAGAATGCATGAAGAAATTCATATCTCCTGTAAGAAAAGGCTGGAATCCACCATGCTTTATCATCAGAGGATAAGTTAAACTCAGTTTTCTCATCAATTATATCATAATTCAATATATTCTTTTGATTGGGAACTTCATATTTAAATGCTATACCATCATTAAATATTTTAAATAAAAGAAACATTTCTAAGCTATCTTTAGATAAGACTACCTTCATTTGATTATACTCATTTAAAATATTTTCTTCTTCACCAAAAGCTGGAGACCATTTAGATGAGTGGTATTTATTTGAAAGACTTTTAATTTTAAGATCATTGGTAAAATCCAAATTATTTTTTAGCATAAGCCCTAATAGTGATTCATTTACAATAATCTTATTATTTTTTTTAATTGAATAAAATGGGCTTCCATCATTTACTTTAAAAGTCAACTCAATAGAAGAATCAGGAGATATAGTAACTAATTGATTATTTTTTCCACAAGATATTAATGATATTAATATGAATGCAATAAATATTTTTTTCATAATTAAGATTTTCTAATTTTGAGCTACTTCTTGACTATTTAACAAAGTAGTTAGATTTTGAGATATATAATCCCCAACTTTTTCTCCCTGTTCAACACCATATTCAATTGCCATTCTATAATGGATGCCACCATAAAGTCTTGAGATGGCTGCCTCATCAGCAGCATGCATAAATGAATTAAATGACCTTACAGGCAAACCATATTTAACTTCTGTTGTGTCATCAAATGAAAAATTATCACCATATATTTTAGTTAAAACAACTGCTGAAGCTTTCGAAATAACTGAGTGACCTGAGGTGTACTCTGGAAATGGAGGTGTTTGAAGTTTAGGTAGCCATTCTTCATCAAGATATTGATTTATTAGAGTTTCTGGTCTTACTACTAAAGTATTCCATTTTGTATCCCAGCATGAAATAAATCCTTCAAATAATGCTACAGAGACTTGTAGGTATGAATTAATTGCCTCATCAAAAGTGTCTTCTGCAATTTCAGAAGCAATTTTGGTAATTCCAATCCAATGACCTCCTGGGGTTATTTTTTTTGTAGCAAACATTGCATGACCTTTATGATGTGAAACATATGGATTGCAATCCCAGAATGCTGCAATTTTAGATTCTTCACTATCATCATTATTCTCTGTAACTTGTTTACCTAATCTATAAACCTCCATTAGCTCATTATAGAATTGGCTATTTCTATTCATATCAATTTTTAAGGGTGGAGGAGGATTAAAGATATCAGCAAGAGGAAGAACCATAGGTCTAATTTTATTCCAATGCGGTTCTATACCCTCCATATAATCTGGTGGAGTTGGCTTCCAATATTCATCATCTTGCTGTATGGTATATTTAGGATATGTTCTAGTTTGTTTATAAAAGTCAGTATCTGCCCATCTTAAAATTTCTGCAGCTACTATTTCACCATATTGTATCGATTTATCCAGTTTTTTTTTGGGGAGTCCTAGATCTTTTAATTCTGTATACAAGTCCTCTCTGTATTCGTCAATCTTGTTTTCAGAAAATATTAATGCTTTACCAACTGCTAGGAAAGCATGAATTGCAGATAAATTTGGAATAATATTTGGATCATTAATATCAGTTATACCAGTAAAATCAGTAAGCTGACCCTCTAAACTTCTGTACTTATCAGGATATTTTTTTTGCATTATTGAATATGCCGCAACAGTAGGATATGCATATACTCTGGATGCAACAGGGGGAGAAAAAATATCATAAACAATAACATCTGTTAGCTGCTGCATTGATTCATTAAATAGAGATGTATCGTTTAACATGTCTAAATATCTGTTATCCTGCTCACAACCGTTTAATAAAAATAAAAGTGAAACTAGGGAGAATACTTTAAAAAAATATCTTAACATTTTACAAATTTATTGTTTTTCATCTAAATTTAATCTGAATGCTTTATTATTGTTTCCTATAATTAATAAGGTATTATTATTAAGCTTATCAATATGCCTTCCCTCATAGTTAATTGGCAGCCCCAAAGATTTATGATCAATGAAATCATAACCATCAAAACCAATAAGTAAGCCACCAGAATTAGATAGAGAGGGACCAAGTTCTGAAACATATCCACTAAAATTACCCACATAATAAATCTTATCACCATCTACAAAGAAATCCTCAATTGATGAAATTTGAAGTTCATTAGGTAGAGGGACAGACATAAATTTATTTTCTTCATCTTGAATATATATCATTGATCTCATTTCATTAACAAACTTAGTTTCAAAAATGTCTTTTCTATCTGTTAATGATACAATATCTCTTGCTTCAACAAAGTCATTATATTTTAAAAATTTTTTCTTTAAATATGGAAGGGAGCTAACCAATTTATCTCTTGAAGCAAATGGAACAGCATCTCCAAAAAAATTAAAATATATAATTGGATCTAAAGAAGAGTTATCATCAAAATCATCTAGATATACTTTTACTGGAAACTCTTCATTAGCTTTCCATTTATGATTTAAACCAGAGTTACCGGCAATTATATCTAATTTTCCATCATTATTTATATCAATAACTTCAACTGTATTCCAAAATCCTGATGATTTACCTAGGTTATAAATAGTTGTTTGATTGGTAAATTTATCATCACCCTCGCCAATCAGAATTGAAATTGGCATCCAATCACCAACTACAACTAAGTCCATTATTCCATCATTATTTATATCAGCGTATTTACTATCTGTTACCATACCAAGAGGAGATTGAGCAACAACTTCAAAGTATGAGTCAGTATCAGGAGTGCTTTTAACAATAATGCTTAATGGAGACAATCCATAACCTCCGGGAATAGATCTACTACCTATAAATAAATCAGGATAGCCATCATTGTTAAAATCAGCTGAAGAAATTGAACCTCCATTTGTAGATGGCAGATTAGCAGGAAACTTATTAAAAACACCTTTTCCATTATTAATATATAGTCTATCCATCAAATTAGGATCACCATCAACATACTCATTTCCTCCACTCATTACATAGATATCCATATCTCCATCTTGATCAAAATCAAATGCAGCTGCATCAATATCCTCAAATTGTGAATCTTGACTAAAAACTAGATTTTCAATTTCAGTAAATAGACCTTCAGGAGTTTGAATAAATAGTTTAGGTGACTGAAGCTTAGCTCCTCCAATGAATAAATCTTTTAGTCCATCCCCATTAAAATCAGAACTGACATATGCAGGACCTTCTATAGATAATCTTTCAGGCATTAAAGGTTCTCTTTCATAATCTAAATAATTGTTTTCCTCGTGTTTATAATCAATTTCCTTTAACTCAAAAAAATCTGAATTTTTTTTAAAATTTGATAATAAATTTGAATATTGAGGTGAAATATTATGGATTTGATTTGCATCTAAATCATAAAATTTATTTGATGTACCGTCAAGCCATTTCACTTCCAGGGAATCAAGTGTTTTACTTTTTGCAAGACCAAAATGAACAATTGCTGATGATGTCGATGCATAACCTCTTGAATTATTAATCTCTTTTAAAATTTTCTTTTCACCAACATAAGCAATAACTTTAGCTCCTAATGATGGAGATCCATTTTTATTTTTAATATTAAATTTTATATAAGAATTATTTAAGTTTTTAGATATATTTTCTAGAATTTGCGCTTCTTCATTTATGTTATTAGAAACTAGATCTAGATCACCATCATTATCTAAATCTGAGACTGCAGAGCCATTTGAATATGATGGAGGAATACCAATAGATTCACCAAACATTCTAAAATCAAACTCAGAGTCTTGTAAAAATAAAGTATTTGAAAGTTTCAACATAGGCATCTGATCAATCAAATCTTGTTCCAGCTTGTCATTATTTCCATTATAATTTTTATAAAGAATATTACTTTGAAAATTGATAAAGTCCAGATCATTTGGTCTCTTATAAATTCCATTCGTAATAAAAATATCTGTATCTGCATCGTTATCAAAATCCTCAAGAAGAACAGACCAACTCCAGTCTGAAGCATATGTATTGGTTATTAATGCTACATCATTGAATATACCTTGTTCAGAACCTAATTGCATATGATTTCTTGCAAATTGTTCATTATATCCATAGTCTTTTTTTATTTGGGATACCTTATCAGTGTCTTCACCCCCTGACTTCATGAAAATTTCAGATTTAAACGGCATCATATCAAGCGTGAATATATCCTGTAATAAATCACCATTTATATCAGCTATATCAACTCCCATAGTGAACCTACTGGTATGTGCAAGTCTCTCATTAGATAACTCTGAAAAAGTTTTATCACCATTGTTTATATATAAATAATCATTTTCATGAAAATCGTTACCAACATAAATATCTATAAAGCCATCATTATTAATATCAACAGTCGATAAAGCTAAACCATATCCAAGAGAGCTTGAAAAAATTCCAGATTTATCAGTAACCTCAACAAATTCAAGAACACCCTGGTTAAGTAAATTTTCATACAATCTATCACCTGACTTTTCATCTCTTATATTTCTTCTTTCTGACCTACCATAATTTCTAGGAGTATGTATTGTATGATTCAACAGATAGACATCTAGATCACCATCATTATCATAATCAAAAAAACTTGCATGAGTTCCAAAACCTTCGAAGTCGAGTCCAGTTTTTTTTGATGATTCAGTAAATGTTAAATCTCCATTATTAATATATAGCCTATTATGTCCTTTCAGATTTTTATAATCACTTACAGTTGATACATAAATATCAACATAGCCATCATTGTTAACATCAGCCATACTTGCACCAGTGGACCAATAATTTTGAGAAGCTATTCCTGAAGATTCAGAGATATTTTTAAATACCATATCGCCCTGATTTAAATAAAGCTCATCACGGACCTCATTTCCAGAAAAAAAGATATCATCTAATCCATCATTATTAATATCACCAATAGCAACTCCACCTCCATTATAGTAATATAAATATTTTATAATGTTTAGATCATTTTTTGATTTAAGTTCATTAGTAAAAGTTACTCCTGTAACCTCAGAGTCTAGTGCTAAAAATTTTAAATTAATTTCACGTGATTCATCAATGTTAGAATTACATCCAACAAAAAAAATAAATACAAATATGTAGTAAAAAAGGAGTCTATTCATTTAAATATTTAAAAATTGCAATGGAGTCTGAGTTTCTGCCTACAACTAAATTTGAGTTTGATAAGATTATAGATCTAACTTCACCTTTTAGTTTAAAGCCATATCCACTATCAGGAACTTCAAATTTACCTTTACCATCATTCTCTAAGAATAATCCAAAGCTGGCATCATATCTACCAATTTCAGGTTTAGCATTATAAAGATTACCTCCTGCGATAATATCTATGTCTCCATCTAAATCAAAATCTTTTAAAAGAAGAGAATAAATAGGAGAGAATTGGGCTACTTGAGGAAGTTCATGAAAGTCAAATCTACCATTTCCCTTATTTATAAAAATAGAACTAGATAGGGTGTTTACTTCAAGCTTAAGGCTTTCATCTAACTGATCAGAACTAAACATATCTTCAATACTAGCTGACCTAAATGAGTTATAATCAGGAAAAACTTTTTTTAATGGTTTTATTTGATCAATTAAATTATGTCTTAAATCATAAGGATAGAATTTACCATTTTCTCTTTTAAAAGTTAGTACTGGATCAAGTTGGTCATTTAAATCAAAATCATTTACATAAAGTCTAATGGGAAATTCTTTACTTGCACTAAATCTAGAATTTAATCCATGATTTCCAACAACTAGATCCAATAATCCATCTCCATTAAAATCTCCTGATTGAATTGACTGCCACCATCCCTTATAATTAGATAATTCTGATCTAGATAATCTAAATATACCATTTTCATTAAGTAAAATATTAATACCCATAAACTCACCAATTACAATTAAGTCTTCATCATTATCGTTATCAATATCAACAAAAATTGCGTCAGTAATCATTCCTATATCTTCAAGTTCGGGTGCATTAATAGAAGTTAAATCTTTGAAAGATCCTTTTCCGTTATTTAATAAAATTACTCCCGATCCAGGTAATCCATATGAATCCGAGATTAATCTTTCTCCAACAAATAAATCCATATCACCGTCTTTATCAATATCAGAAGCTTCAACAGTTGAAGAATTGAAGAATTTTGAATTAGTCGGCAGCTCTAATTCACTTTGAGAAAAATTACCGTTCCCATCATTAAAGTAGATCTCATCAGATAAGTAGGGTATAAATTTTGAAAATTCAATTCCTCCATTAGCAGTATATAAATCAAGGTCACCGTCTGAATCAGCATCAAAAAATAAAGGTTCAATAGTTTCAGACTCAAAGTCATTCATTAGTGTAAATTTATCATCTTGAATTAATGATTGGTCATTCCAATAAAATAAAGTACTTTTTGAGTCCTTTGCACCTGGAACAAAAATTTCATCTGAACCATCTCCATTAATATCACCATTAATTATTTTTGGACCAGGAGTACTTAACATATGTGGTAATAATCTATTCCTATTAAAATCAATGAATAAGTTCTCATTATGTGTAAATTCTAAATTGTTATCAAGTCTTTTAAATAATTCTTTTGAATGAATAGGGTTAATAGCTTTGGGATTAGTTTTTTGTGTTTTAGTTTGACTAACTGAAATTATTTGATTAACGGCAATATTTTCTAGTAAACTTATATTACCATTAGGCCAAGTTATTTCAATGTCAACAGGACTATTAGAAGGAAGACCAAGATGTGGTCTTAAATCCATACTTGACTGAAAACCTCTTATTGGTTGTTGTTGTATGTAATAGTTACTATTTCCATCATTAACTTTAATGTTTGTTCCAATTGCCATTGTATTTAGACCTGCACCCTTTAGGTCAAACTGAATATAATTTCCACTTTCTTTTTTATCTGCATGATTTTCATATACAAATGATGGCATATTTACATTACTCACTACAAGGTCTAAATCTCCATCATTGTCAAGATCTCCATAAGCTGAACCATTTGAAAAGCTGGGCATTAAAAGACCTGTTCTATCTTCATTTTTAAAGGTTAAATTTCCCTGGTTAATGTATGCGTGATTCTTTACTGGCCTTGATGGAATTATCTCAACTAATTTTGCATAGTCTACTTCTTCCCCTGACATAATGGACATTAAAACTTGTTCACTTGAAACATATTGAAGATAATCTTGATCTGTCAAATCTCTAAAAATTCCATTTGCAATGAATAAGTCACGTAAACCGTCATTATCCATATCAAAAAGAAGAGCTCCCCAACTCCAATCTGATGCTTCTACTCCTGCAAGTCTACCAATTTCACTAAATGTGTCATCACCGTTGTTAAGTTGCAAAGTGTTTCTTGTAAATTGATGAAAATATCCATTATCAACATTATACTTATACTTATCCCAATTTTCAAAAGTTGTAACTGATTTTAGTCTTTCATAATCAGAAGGTAACATTTCAGTAACAAAAATATCAGAAAAACCATCATTATTAATATCCGCCATGTCTGCTCCCATAGATGCAGCACTTGTTGAGGATAAAGCATCAGTTAACTTTTCTGAAAAAGTACCATCCTGATTATTCATATATAAATAATCTCTCTCAAAAAAATCATTTGATACATATATATCTTCCCAACCATCAGAATTAACATCACCAACAGTAACACCAAGGCCAAATCCAATTACTGACCCATATATTCCAGCTTCTTCGCTGACATCAACGAATTTTCCATTTTGATTTTCAAGTAACTTATCTCCACCATCTTTATCTCTTCTTGGTCTTTCATTTCTTCGAATATCAAAACTTCCAATTGCTTGATAAGAATTGTTAAGTAAATAAACATCTAAATCTCCATCTTTATCGTAGTCAAAAAAACTTGCATGGGTTGAATATCCAGAATCAGCAAGACCATATTCTGTTGCTTCCTCTGTAAATGTCATATCTCCTTTATTAATAAATAACTCGTTTTGCTTATTATCTCCCTCTACATCTCCGGAGTTACAAACGTAAATGTCAAGAAATCCATCAGCATTGATGTCTACCATAGTAACTCCAGTTGACCATGCTCTATTTCCACCAACCCCAGAGATTTCAGTAATATTTTGAAACTTAAAATCACCTTTATTTAGATATAATAAATTTTTAGATTGATTCGAGGTAAAGTATATATCAGGTAATCCATCATTGTTAATATCTCCAATAGAAACTCCTCCCCCATTATAAAAGTTTCTGTAAGTATAAACATTAAAATCTTGATCAAATATTAGATTATTCTCAAATTCAATATTAGTCTGAGAAGATGATTTTAGTTCAAATAAAAAATCTTCTTTTGACTGACAACTTGATGCTAGTATTATAATAGATAAATAAATTATATTTTTTTTCATTTTATCTAATAAGGTTTGGAAATTTAAATCTCAAGTCTAATAACTGAGCTCTAACATTCTTTTCATCCAATATATGAATTACAATTTGCCTGTTACCATCAATTTTTACAAAAAATTCACCTATTAAGTTTTCATTTTCAATTTGTATAAAATCATTACCTGGATACCACTCCATCAATTTTTGCATAGCTACAGGTAAAACATAATTTGATTGAAGTTTATCATTCCATGGAGCCCAACCCAAAAAATAGAATCTCATATCTAATCCTGTCATTATATTGTCTTCATTAAATGTACCATAGAATAAATGGTTCATCCTCTCACCTTCAGGCATATCTTCAATTTCGTATAAAATAAAATCATTATTTGGACCATGAGATACTTTTCCTTCATTGTTAAGTTCCCAGGCTTTAATAAAAAAATTCTTTTTTGAATCCCCTAATTTTAATCCAAATTGAATACTATCTTGATATTTACCATTTGCCATTTCATTTTTTACCCACTTATCATAGTTACTATTAGTTTGGCATGAGTATAAAAATATAATTGGTATGACTAATAATCTATTTAACATTCTTAGTTATAATTTTTGAATTAGAAATTCCTACTAGTAAAATTAATGAATCAGAAGATTTTAAATTAGGTACAATAGAAAAATCTCTAATTTGACCATATATATTCAGTGGCTTTAAATTATCAAATAAATTATTTGAATTTTTACTTCCATACATTATCCAACCCTTTGATGCATCGTATGCTCCAAATTGTGGTTTTACTAAAAATTGATTACCACCTAGAATAAGATCTTTTTTGCCGTCAAAATTTATATCTTCTATATTGATAGCATGGACACTAGAATATTGAATTTCATCAGGCATATATTGAATTTCATAGGATAGGGGTCCTTTTGACAATAAGATTAAACTTTTTGTTTCATCTAAATAACCGATGTAAGATGATGATAGTAATTTTTTATCAAAAATATCTTTGATTGTTTGTGTTGAATAATCATTATAATAAAGAAGCTTCTTTTTTAATTCTGGTAATTGTTTTATCAACTCATCTCTATCATGAATTGGGTAATCATTACCATTAATTTTATATGTATAAATTGTTTCTAACTTTCCATTTTGATCAAAATCATTCAAGTAAAACTTCATATTAGGTTTATAAAAACCATTTTGTCCCATATTTCCAACTACAAAATCTGGTATTCCATCATTATTAAAATCATCTGATTCGATACTCTGCCATATTCCATTGGTGTTTTTTAAACCTATTTCATCTGAAACTAGTTCCCATTTATTATTAGTATTTATAAAAAAACTAATCTGCATCCATTCTCCAACAACTATAATATCTTTCTTATTATCTGAGTTTAAATCTTTAATAGCAATATCTGTAATCATTCCAATATTTTTTAACTCAGAAGGATACGTACTCTCGAAAGTACCATCACCTCTATTTATTAAAACTTTAATAGATCCAGGAATTCCATAAGTATCAACATCAAATCTTTCTCCAACAATTATATCTTGATATCCATCATTATTTATATCTCCAACTGCAACAGCACCAGTACTAAAAAAATTTGAGAAACTTAATGCTTCAGAATCATAATTTAAATTTCCTTGGTCGTTTCTGTAGAATCTATCATTCAATGTTCTTGAAAGCTTTGAGAAAGCTTTACCTCCTGATGCTACATATAAATCTTGATCACCATCGTTATCTGCATCAAAAAATATAGATTGTATATCTTCAGAATCTTTATGAATTTCAAATGGAGTTGATATTTTTTCATATCCAGATGATTTACTCATAAAAATATTAGAGGTTTGTCCCTTTGCTCCTCCAACATAGAAGTCTTGAATACCATCATTATTTAGGTCATAATTTGAGATACATGGACCTTCATTGGAAAACATTTGAGGAAGTAATCTTTCAATATCGAAATCAATGTAATGGTTTTCATTATGAGTAAAATCAATTAGATTATTCGTGTCTGTATTCTTTACAATAAAAGTTGGCTCAGGATTAACCTCTTTTGATTCAATTTGATTGAAATCAATTTCTAGTATTTGATTAGAGTTAACATTTTTTAATATTGATCTTCGTCTATTTGGCCAAAAAATTTCAACAGAATCAATGTCATCTTCTTTTCCAAGCCCAAAATGAAGCCTATATGGGACTGAACTCTGAAATCCTCTAGATGGAAACTGTTCTGACATAATATTATTTCCGTCTGATTTATATAGAATAACTTTTGAACCTATTGCATTTATATTTTTGGGAAATCCCTTTAATCTGATCGAAAGAAAGTTGTTAATGCCTTTTGATTTGTTTTCAAATACAAATGCCTTCGAATTTACATTATTAACTACTAAGTCAAGATCCCCATCATTATCAAGATCTCCATAAGCGGACCCATTACTAAAGCTGGGTTCATCTAAACCCCAATCTTTTCTTTTATCATCAAAAGTAAAGTCACCGTTATTTCTAAAAACAGAATTTTTGACAGATTTAGATGGCATCAAATCAATTAGATCAGTTATTACTTCATTACCTGATCTCAGTAATTGGCTAATTCTTTCATCATTTGCTTCATAAGTTAAATAATCTCTATCTAGTAAATCTTTATAAATTCCATTACTTATATACACATCTTTATACCCATCATTATCCATATCAAATAAAAGCGCAGCCCAACTCCACTCTGTTGCTGATAATCCAAGCTGTCTACTCACTTCATAAAAAGTATTACCTAAATTTCTTTGAACTGCATTTCTTGGATATTGTTTATGATATCCTTTTGAACCTGCAAGAGAAAATTTATCATAGGATTCATAAACTTGTTTATTCTTTTGTCTGGAAAGAGTTTCTGGCAACATTTCAGTTACTATTAGATCCGGGATTAAATCATTATCCATATCTGCAGCATCAGCCCCCATTGATCCCATTGAAAGAGCATCAAAATATATAGCTGATTCTTCAGAGAACCCTTTACCATAATTATTTAAATATAAATAGTCCTTTTCAAAGAAATCATTAGATATAAAAAGATCAGGCCACAAATCACCGTTGAAGTCAGACATAGTTATACCAAGTCCAAAACCAATATTTGATGAATAGATACCTTTATCTGACGAAACATTAAAAAATTTATTATCAATATTCTCAAGAAGCTGATTTCCATCATCACTGGGAATATTTCTTTGACCTTCAATCAAATCATATGTCCCTACAGATCTTATGGAATTGTTTAAAACATATGCATCTAAATCAAGATCTCCATCATAATCAAAAAATGAAGCATGCACAGATAGTCCTTCGATATCAAGACCATATTCTCTGGATGATTCAATAAAAGTTAAATCACCTTGATTGATAAAAAGTTCATTATGCCTGTTTTCACCACCAGGTTTTCCTGATTTTGCAACATATAAATCTAAAAATCCATCATTATTTATATCAATAAACGTTGCTCCAGTTGACCAGTTGTCTTCACAGAGAACACCTGCAGACTCAGCAATGTTTTCAAATTTCCAATTTCCCTTATTTAGATAAAGAGCATTATCAACTATATTACCTGTAAAATAGATATCAATTAATCCATCATTATTGATGTCTCCCAATGCAACTCCTCCCCCATTAAAAAAATTTCGATAAGTATAAGGGTTGAAGTCCTCAGTATATGTTAATTTATTATGAAAAACAATACCAGTTTGATTAGAATTTTTCTTTAAAAATCTAGTATTAGATTCGTTACAGGAAATTAAACCTAGAGGCAATAGTATTAATATCCATGATCGCATATTGCAAAATTAGATAATTTTAAATATTAAAATAAAAGGCCACACATGGTGGCCTTTTAATTTTTTACTAAACATTGGAATTAGTATCCAGGATTTTGCTGTAAATTTGAGTTAGCAGTTAACTGCTCTGTTGGAATAGGAAATATAGTTCTGAAAGAATCAGAATTTGTTTTTTCCCACCAAGAATCTCCCCATTTACCAAATCTTATTAAATCTGTTCTTCTAGAAGCTTCTTGAAACATTTCACGACCTCTTTCTGCTAAAAACTGTTCAGCATTGATTGAACCTAAAGCAGAAACTCCCGCTCTCGCTCTTATCGCATTTACTTCAGGTAATGCTAATGCCCAGTTACCTGCAGCACGAGCAGTCGCCTCAGCATGCATTAAATGAACATCACCTAACCTTACAATTGGGTAATCATTGTCTAAATCAGGTCTAGCAAATTGCTTGAATGAAAATTTACCAAGACGGAATCCACCAGTTCTTGCAGCATTAGGCTCTAACTCATTAATTCCTATAGAATATACTATCTCAGGAGTTGGAGAATCAGAAGCTAAATCAACAAGAGCATTTCCACCATAGTCTAATTGTGGTCCAGTAATAAAGTTTGCTTTTCTACGAGAATCACCTGCGTCATAAGAATTAACAAACTCTTCTAAAGCTACATAACCGTTCCATGGTTGAGCCTCAAAGTTCCATGTATACTGAGAAGCATAATGAAGACTCATATGGTGAAAGTTCATTCCACCTGCTGTAGCTTCATCATATTCAACAGACCAAATTATTTCTGGATTATTTTCGTTATTAGATGCAAAAACTGCAGCATAACCGACAAGAACATCAGGATCAGATGAAACAGCAGGACGCTTTCCTAAATTTGGAACTGATACACTACTGTCTGATAGAACATATGGACCATTATCAATAATATGACCTGCAGCAGTAGCAGCATCACTATATCTTTCGTTTCCAGTATAAACTTCAGCATTTAGATATAATTTAGCTAAAATTCCTAATGCAGAGTATTGATTTATTCTATACTTAACATCATTTGTACCTAATGCAGAATTTGAAACCTTAGATATATCAAATGAAGAGCCCATTCCTAGAGCAGAAAGTAGTTCACCTTCAATCCAGCTGAATACAGTAGATCTTGAAGATTGAGTAGAAGAACCTGTACCATCAGCAATAACAACATTACCATACATATCCATTAATCTCCAATGTAAATAAGCACGAACAACTTTAGCCTGAGCCATTTGATTAGCATCTAAACCACCGTTAGTAATTGAATTATTTACTTGTCCAATAGAATTATATTGTTGAGACCAAGTTCCTGTTACAGGTCCATTAGCAGGTGTAAATGTATGACGATGCATATCAAGCCAAACACCACCATCATACCAGTCACCACCTTTTTGAGTAACAGCCATTTCATCAGTTGAAACAGACTGAACAGAGAAGTAACCTCCATGATTAGCGGTACCTGCATTTCTTACTGCGTTAAAGACTCCAGTAAGCGCATCACCACCTCCACCTGATCCTCCAGTAGAAATACCTTCTACAGAGAAGTCAGAAGTAAGATCTCCAAGAAGTTCCTCTTCAAGATCAGTACATGAATAGGCTAAACCTATTAATGCCATTCCTATTAAATATTTATTTATAGTTTTCATAGTTTTGGGATTAAAATTTTATGTTTAAACCGAGTGTAAACGATCGATTTGAATAATAACTATTTCTACGATCAATACCAGGAGCAAGCGGATTTCCATCATTAAGATCGAAAAGTGCAGGCTCAGGATCAGAACCAGTATAACTAGTAATTACAAATGCATTTTGAACATTCAGCGATAAATTAATATTATCTGATATAGGTCTAGATATTGTTAAGTTATCAAGCTTGAAGAAATCTGCTTCTTCAACATACAGAGATGAGAAGTTAGCATTTTTGATTTCTGGATTAGCTAGCTCAGTATTTACGTAATTATATGATTTCTGTGAACCAACTCTAGGCTCATAGAAAGCACGAAATGTGTTAACAAGACTATGTCCGAATGCTCCTCTAAAGAAAGCATTTATTGTATAGTCACCTAAAGTGATTTGGTTTGACCAACCTATCTCAAGATCAGGAATACCATTACCAAGAATATCAAAATCAACATTGTCATCTAATGCATTATTTTGACCAACAACTAACTCTCCATCACCATTAACATCCTTGAAGTTTTGCGAGCCATCAGTGACTGTACCATCATAAACTGGACCCCAAATTGTTCCAATTTCTTCACCAACTTTTACACGAATCACATTAGTGCTATTTTGCCCTGGAGAACCAAGGTTTCCAAAAGTATCAGCATCTTGAACATATTCATCAAGAACTACCTTATTACTAGACAATACTAAACCAGTATTCCAGTTATCAGTAACATCATAATTTAATGCTAATTCAAAACCATCTGATGAAATTTGACCAGCATTTTCAAATCTTCTATCAAACCCATAAATTGCAGCATCAACTACACGGTTTATAATGAAGTCTTTTGAAGTTTGTTGGTAAATATCTAATGTTGCTGAGAAACGGTCCATTGTAAGATCAATTCCGAAATTTAACTCAGATTTTTCTTCCCATTTTAGATCTGGGTTTGCAGCTCTAAGAAGATTAGTTGATCCTCCTGCAGAGCCTCCTCCACCCCATGACCATCCTCTAATCTCTTGAGCAAGACCTACACCAGCAGGTAAATTACCAGTAACACCATATGATACCCTAGCTTTTAATTGTTGGACACCATTTAAGTCTAAGAATGAATTTAAATCTGCACCCAAACCAACCGCTGGGAATGTACCATATTGATTTTCAGATCCAAGTTTTGTTGAACCTTCTCTTCTTAAAGAAGCATTTAAAAATATATTATTATTAAATGTAAGATTTACTCTAGCAAAGAAAGCATCTATTTCAGTATCTGGATTTCTATCAGAGTAAGCATTAACCTGACCTGCATTAAGAAGATCTTGAGAATATTCAATTGCATCTATATAATCAATTTGATCTCCAGGGAAATCTCCTAATGCAAAGAATGACTGATTGAAATTCTCTTTTTGATATGAGTAACCAGCAGTTACTGCCATAGTCATATTATCAGTAGATTTTCTCCAAGTAGCATATAGCTCATTTAACTGGAACTCTGAGTTTTGCTCATAAAACTCTGCAGCACCTTTTCTAACAGGTGAATCAGCACCACCATAATTATCACTATTATTCCATAAAGATGTTGTTCTAAAGTATACTCTATTAGAATAATCTGAAGATTGAGCAGCAGTTCTAAAATTAGCAGTAATATTATCTGTAAGACTGTAAGTTAAATTTAATCCATAATTAAGAACTCTAGATTCACCATTATTAATATTTTGATTAATAATTGAAACAGGGTTGTATGAATCAAATAAACCTAAAGTTTCAAAGTAGCCTCCAAACTGAGCTCCGTTAAAAGCATAAGGAGCATCAACAGCATAAACTGGAGCTGTGGGGTTATAAAGTGTAGCATATCTTAAAGATTCATTAAAACCATTTTTTTGATCTCTTTTAGTAAAAGAAGAGCTGAAATTAATTTTTAACTTATCATCAAGAGCAGATGTCGAAAAATTTAAACGTGTGTTAAATTGATCAAAACCACTATTTTCAAGAATACCTTGATTTTCTCTAAGGTTAGCAGAGACTCTATAAGAAGTATTTCCATTTCCTCCAGATGCAGATAAATTATGAATCATAGAGAAAGCATCCCTAGTTACCTCATCCAGCCAGTCAGTTTGTGATCCAAGATCACGACCTCCAGCAGCAATAAATTCTCCAGGTGACATTATATCAATTTGATTTAGTACACTAGAAGAAGTAAATTGACCATTATACGTTATTTCAGAAGCACCTATTCCACCAGACTTTGTAGTAACAAGAATAACTCCAGAGGAACCTCTTGAACCATAAATAGCAGCAGCAGATGCATCTTTAAGAACATTAATTGTTTCAATATCGCTTGGATCAACGTTTCCAAGTGAAGCACCAATAACTCCATCCACTACAATTAATGGAGAAGCGTTAGCACCAATCGTTGATAAACCTCGAAGTCTAATTGCACTTCCCGCATTAGGATTACCACCACGATTATAAATTGTTAAACCTGCAACTTTTCCTTGCAGTAATTGAGATGCATCATTGATTGCACCCTTATTAAATGATTCTTCACCAACGGAAACAACAGCCGATGTTATTTCTTTTTGTTGTTGAGAACCATATCCAGTAACTAGAACTTCTTCAAGTGCGTTGGATGCCATAAGAACAATATCAATTGTACTTTGATTACCAACAGTAACTTCTTGTGCAGTAAAACCTACATAAGAGAAAACTAGAACTTCACCAGCACTTGCAGATATAGAATAATTACCATCAAAATCTGCAACAGCACCAGTAGATGATCCTTGAACTACAACAGTAGCGCCAGGAAGAGGTCCAGTTTCATCAGAAATATTACCAGAAATTTGCTGAGCGTATATAGTTCCGCTAAATAAAAAAAGGAAAACAAAACTCAAATTCAGTAAGCTTTTCATAATATATATTATTAGTTAATTTTTTGTTAAAAATTGTTACAATATAATGCATAATTGTTACAATCACATTTTTTTTTGATTAAAAATATTAATAAACAAAGAAAACTATAAAATATATGAGGATTTGATAGCTTTTAATCTTAATTATTAATAATTGTATTTTTTTAGAAATTTAATAATTTCATTAGGTTTTATAGTTGGTGTTGCACCAATTTTGGTAGTAGTTATGGCACCATAAGCTGAAGCAATTTTTAAGGAATTTTTAATGCTATTTTTTTTTATAAAAAACTCATTTATAAGACTAGCTAAAAAATTATCACCCGCACCTAAATTATCTACTGATTTTACATTATAAGACTTTATGGTAACAAAATTTTTACCATCATACATTGATGAATTTATTGAGCCGTTGGTTATACATATAAATTTTAAGTTAAACTTTAAAAAAATTGATACAATTAATGTTTTAATGTCAGAATATTTAAATTTAAAAAGACTACCCAGTTTTAAAAGTTCTTCCATATTTGTTTTCAGGAAATCTGACTCATTTAATAAAAAATTTACCTTTGATTTTGAATAAAAATTTTGTCTAATGTTTAAATCAAAAATTTTAAATTTTGAAAAACTAAGAAGTCTTTTTAGTGTCATATAAGATACATCATTTCTGATCCCAAGAGAACCGTACACTATGCAATCAAAATAATTATTATTTTTTAAATAATCTTTCTTAAAAGGAATATAGTCCCATGCAACATTTTCCAATATATCATATTCAGGTTCTCCAGATTTCAGGCTTATCATGACTTGACCAGTTTGATAGTTTTTATCAAGATTAAGAAAGTTAGTGTTGAGATTATTTTTTTTAAAATGATCAACAATATTATTACCTAACTCATCATTTCCTACTGAAGAAATAAAGTTAACATCTATGCCAAATGAATGAAGTCTATGAAAGACATTAAATGGTGCACCTCCTATTTCTATTTTGTTTGGATAAGTATCCCAAAGAACCTCGCCAAAACATATAATAGTTTTCAATTTTTAATAAGTTTTTTACTTAAATCTTCAAGTGAAACACCTTTTGTCTCTGGCATCATAAAATGAGTAAAAAGTAATTGAAGAACCATCATGAATGCAAAGAATCCAAAAACAATTCCTGGACCAATCCAGCTAAAAAGAAATGGAATAAGAGATGGTATAATCGCAGCTAAAACCCAATGAGTAGAAACTCCAAATGATTGACCATAACTTCTTACATGATTAGGAAAAATTTCAGAAATATATACCCAAATTATAGCTCCTTGGCCAATTGCATGAGATGCTATAAATAGAAAAAGAAAAATAGGAAGTGCTATACCACCCCATTCTAAAATAAATGAAATACTTATTAAGGTAAGTGAAATTATATACCCTAAAGATCCAATATACATAAGTACTTTCCTGCCAAGTTTATCAATTAGATTAATTCCTATAAATGTAAAAATTACATTAGTTAGACCAATGCCAATGCTATTAAGTAAGGCTGCGCTTTGGCCAAACCCCCCTTCTTCAAATATTCTAGGGGCGTAATACAGGAATGCATTTATACCAGAAAATTGATTGAAAGCTGCAACTAAAAATGCAAGTGTTAGTATAAAACGATATTTCTTTTGAAAAATTGATTCTGACTTAAGATTTGATTCATTATCTTTTATTATCTCGCTAATTAATTCATCTGCATCCTCTTTAGAATATGCATCCCTTATTATTTGTTCTGCTTCATCTTGTTTATTATTTAAATAAAGCCATCTAGGGCTTTTTGGAATAGACA
>Ga0222715_10001614_pt1 | contig 21403 bp, 20 predicted proteins | sample C33_9DmetaG_FD_165056 | JGI IMG/M metagenome (GOLD analysis project Ga0222715, IMG submission 165056) | Estuarine water microbial communities from San Francisco Bay, California, United States - C33_9D | ecosystem: Environmental > Aquatic > Marine > Unclassified | place: USA: California... | reverse complement strand
TCTGATACTATTTATTTAGAAAATGAATTGCCTGATACTATAAGTATTTTTTCTAATTCTGATAATGTATTATCTATAGATGCAGGAAATAACGTTTTAGATGCTAATATTGATATAAGTGGTGATTTTTATATTAGATATCAAAGTTTTAAGGCATTTCTTGAAATTGGAAATATAGCTGATACAGCTACAATTTATTTAACTGGTAATGGTAACTTTTCTTCTTCCAGTGATGGTACTATGGATTTAACATTCTCTGAACCAAATCTTCCTGGACAAATAGAATGTTCGATACTTTTAACTAAATTAGATTAGTTTCATTAAACTCATATAATGCGATATATTAGTTTAATTTTTTTATCGCTTATTTTTTCATTTTCTGCTCTAACTCAGGAATTTACATATTCAGATAGTTTAAGAGGTAATCTTTCAGAATTAAGATCCTGTTATGACGTTTTTTATTATGATCTTAATGTTACGGTAGACGATTATCAGCAAAAACTTATTAACTCATCAAATACCATTCATGCTACTGCAATTTCAAGTTTTCAAAAAATTCAAATAGACCTTTTTGAAAGTTTAAAAATACATTCTATTGAATTTGAAGAAAAGATATTAGAGTTTGAAAGAATACACAATGCAGTATTTGTTAATTTTCCAAGAGTAATTAATGTAAATGAAAAAATTAATTTTAAAGTTATGTATTCGGGTAAACCTAGAGTTGCTGTTAACCCTCCTTGGGATGGAGGTTTCTCATGGGAAAAAGATAAGAACGGAAATTCGTGGATAGGAGTTTCATGTCAAGGACTTGGAGCTAGCTCATGGTGGCCGTGTAAAGACCATCAATCTGATGAGCCAGATAGCATGAATATTACATCAACTGTAAGATATCCATTGCAAGTTATATCTAATGGTAAGAAAAAAAGTGATAAAACTTTTTTTAGTGAGGAATTACAATCTAAAGCAAATAATAGTAGCTGGTTTGTATCCTATCCAATAAATAATTATAATGTTACACTATGCGTTGGTGATTATAAATACTTTAATGATGTTCATGTAAATAATTATGACACTCTAGAATTAGATTATTATGTTTTAAAATATAATTACAACAAAGCAAAAGATCATTTTCAACAAGTTAAACCCATGTTAGAGTGTTTTGAAAAATATTTTGGACCTTATCCATTTTATAAAGATGGCTACACTTTAATCGAAACTCCTTATCTTGGAATGGAACATCAATCAGCTATTGCCTATGGAAATAATTATCTACCTGGCTATAATGGAAACAGGCAATTTATTTCTGGCTTAGATTTTGATTACATTATTATACATGAGACTGGTCATGAATGGTGGGGGAATAGTATAACTACAAATGACATAGCTGATATGTGGATCCATGAAGGCTTCTGTACATATTCAGAAGTTTTATATGTTGAATGTATATACGGTTATGATATTATGCTAGATTATGTAAATAATCAGAAACGAAGTGTTCGAAACGATAAGCCAATTATAGGGCCATATAACGTCAATAAGAAGGGTAGTAATGATATGTATCAAAAAGGTTCTCTAATGCTTCATACACTTAGAAACCTAATAGATAATGATCGTCTGTGGTTTTTAATTATTAAAGGAATTTCAGAAGAATTCAAATATCAAATTGTGGATGGAGCAGAAATTATAGATTATATAAACGAAAAGTTTGATTTAGATTTATATTATTTCTTTCAACAATATTTATATAAATCGGAAATTCCAACATTTGAGTACAAAACACAGAAAAAAGGTAGAGAGTACACGCTTATGTACAGGTGGAATGCCATTGATGATTTTAATATGAATATAAAAGTAAATATTGGCACAAAAGATATGTTGTTATTCCCAGATAGTGAATGGAAGGAATATAGCTTAGGCAATGTTGATATAAAATCCTTTAAAGTTAGAGATGATTTGTTTTATGTTAATGTAAAAAAGATAATGTCAAAGTAGTAGATTTATAAAATTTAATTAAATTTGCAGCCCAACAAACAAAAGAAAATGGCTAAGAAAGGAAACAGAGTTCAAGTAATTTTAGAGTGTACCGAACACAAGGCAAGTGGTATGCCTGGAACATCACGCTATATTTCAACTAAGAATAAGAAAAATACTCCTGACAGATTAGAATTAAAAAAGTATAATCCTATTCTTAAAAAAATGACTTTACATAAAGAAATAAAATAATAAGAAATGGCAAAAAAAACAGTAGCATCATTACAGAAAAAAGGAGCAAAAGCATTTACTAAGGCTGTGAAAATGGTAAAGAATGAAACAACTGGTTCATATTCTTTTAAATCTGAAATTGTTCCTAAAGATAAAGTGAACGATTTTCTTGCTAAAAAATAATCTTAAATAGATTCTATTTATCAAAGCTTCTTTCTATTTTTGAAAGAAGCTTTTTTTTTAATTAATTAAAATAGTTATGGCCTTTTTTGATAAAATCAAAAATTTATTTAATAATAATAATAATGATAAGGTAAGTTCAGAGGAATCTTCACAAAAACAAAAAAAGCTTGAAAAAAGTCTTGAAAAAACAAAGACAAGCTTATTTAATAAGATTACTAAGACTGTTGTTGGTAAATCAAAAATAGATGATAATGATTTAGATGACATTGAAGAAATACTCATTACAAGTGATATTGGAGTTGAAACATCTCTTAAAATTATTGATCGACTTGAAAAGAGAGTTGAAAAAGATAAATATATAAACTCAGATGAACTCACAGATATTTTAAAAAAAGAAATAGAAGAACTTCTTGTTGTTAGTAAGGATACAACTTTAGAAGTTGATTCTGTAGAAAATGTTCCTTATGTGATTATGGTTGTTGGAGTAAATGGTGTTGGAAAAACTACAACAATTGGAAAATTAGCTCATAAATTTAAAAAAGCTGGGCTTAAAGTTGTTTTAGGTGCTGCAGATACTTTTCGTGCAGCAGCAGTTGATCAACTTGTAATTTGGTCTGAAAGAGTGGGGGTGGATATTGTTAAGCAGGCTATGGGATCAGATCCAGCATCAGTGGCTTTCGATACTATTCAGTCAGCAATGTCAAAAAATGCTGATGTTGTAATTATAGATACTGCAGGAAGATTGCATAACAAGATAAATCTAATGAATGAACTTTCAAAGATTAAAAATGTGATGAATAAGGTTGTAACTAATGCTCCACATGATGTTCTTTTAGTTTTAGATGCTTCAACTGGACAAAATGCAATTGAGCAAGCAAAACAATTTTCTTCTGTTACACAAGTAAATTCTTTGGCTTTAACTAAGTTAGATGGAACTGCAAAAGGTGGTGTAGTTATAGGTATTTCAGATCAATTACAAATTCCTGTCAGATATATTGGTGTAGGAGAGGGGATGGAGGATCTTCAGATGTTTAATAAAGAAGATTTTGTAAATACTTTATTTAATAATTAAGTATTGAATATATACTTTTGTATAAATAAGAATAAAAAAAAATGTTTGAAAATTTATCTGAAAAATTAGACAAAGCATTTAAGGTTTTAAAAGGGCAGGGGAGTATTTCTGAAATAAATGTTGCCCAAACTATGAAAGAAATACGTAAAGCACTTATTTCTGCTGATGTTGACTATAAAACTGCTAAAGAATTTACAGCTACTGTAAAAGAAAAAGCTTTAGGGCAACAGGTGCTCACAACACTAAAGCCTGGTGAATTGCTTACTAAAATAATGAAGGATGAACTCGCCGAGTTAATGGGAAGTAGTTCTTCTGAATTAAATCTAAATTCCAAACCAGCAATTATACTCGTTGCTGGTTTACAGGGTTCAGGTAAAACAACTTTTTGTGGAAAGTTAGCATATTTCTTAAAAAATAATAATAAGAAATCCCCATTACTAGTTGCCTGTGATGTTTATCGTCCTGCTGCTATTGATCAAATTTCTGTTTTAGCTGAACAAGTATCTGCTGAAGTTTATAAAGAAATTGAAAACAAAGATCCAATAAGTATTTCTTCAAATGCTGTTAAATATGCTAAGAAAAATAATCATGATGTTGTTATAATAGATACAGCAGGTAGATTAGCTGTTGATGAGGCTATGATGACTGAAATTACTAATATTAAATCCTCTATTAATCCAGATGAGATATTATTTGTAGTAGATTCAATGACTGGTCAAGACGCAGTAAATACTGCGAAAGCCTTTAATCATAGATTAGATTTTAACGGTGTTGTATTAACCAAGCTTGATGGTGATACAAGAGGGGGAGCGGCATTAACTATAAGATCTGTTGTCGACAAACCAATAAAATTTATTGGAACCTCTGAAAAAATGGAAGGATTAGACATTTTTCACCCTGATAGAATGGCAAGTCGTATATTAGGAATGGGAGATGTTATCTCTTTGGTAGAAAGAGCACAACAACAGTTTGATGAACAAGAAGCCAGAAAAATTCAAAAGAAAATTGCTAAAAACACATTTGGATTTGATGATTTTTTAAAACAAATTCAGCAAATTAAAAAGATGGGTAATATTAAAGATTTAGCAGGAATGATACCAGGTGTAGGCAAAGCAATAAAAGATGTTGATATTGACGATGATGCTTTTAAAGGTATTGAATCTATTATTTATTCTATGACTCCTTATGAAAGAAGTAATCCTAATGTTTTAAATGGAAGTAGAAAAAAAAGAATTGCTTTGGGAAGTGGAACTAATGTTCAAGAGATTAATCAACTAATCAAACAGTTTAGTCAAATGGGTAAAATGATGAAAATGATGCAAGGAGGAGGTGCATCAAAAATGATGGAGATGATGAAAGGAAATAATTTACCAAGATTTTAAAATGATACTATTAGACGGTAAAAAAACTTCTAATGATATTAAAGATGAAATTGCTTTAGAAGTTGATTCTTTAATAAATAGTGGCGGAAAAAAACCACATTTAGCTGCAATTTTAGTTGGAAATAATGGAGCAAGTGAAACTTATGTTAATGCAAAAGTTAAGGCTTGTAATAAAGTAGGTTTTGATTCTACTTTAGTAAGATTAGAAGATTCAGTTTCTGAAGATAAATTAATTGATGAGATCAAGAAGATTAATAATAATAACCTTATTGATGGTTTAATTGTTCAATTACCATTACCCAATCACATTAATGAAAAGAAAATTATTAATACAATAGATGTCTTAAAGGATGTTGATGGTTTTCATCCAATAAATATTGGTAATATGACGCTCAATCTCCCTTCTTTTGTTCCTGCAACACCAGCAGGTGTTATTGAACTTCTTGATAGATATAAAATCGATACTGAAGGTAAAAATTGTGTTGTTATTGGAAGAAGTCATATAGTTGGTTTGCCAGTTAGTATCTTAATGGCTAGAAACAATAATCCTGGTAATGCCACTGTAACTTTAGTCCACAGTAGATCAAAAAACATTAAAGATGTTTGTCTTAAAGCAGATATATTAATTGTGGCTCTTGGAAAAGCTAATTTTGTTAATTCTAGTATGGTTAAAGCTGGATGTTGTATAATTGATGTTGGAATAACTAGAATACCATCAGATATAACTAAATCAGGATGGAAATTAGTTGGTGACGTTGATTTTAATGATGTTAAAGATAAAGTAAGTTATATAACTCCAGTACCTGGAGGAGTTGGACCTATGACAATTGCAATGTTGTTGAAAAATACTTTATTAGCAGCGAAATCTCGTAATTAATAGCTATGTTATTTATTTAGTTATATTTGCAAAGTTTTGTGGGGTTGTTCCCACTAGTATTAATTAATAATAATAAACAATTATGGAAGGAACAGTAAAATGGTTTAACTCAAGTAAAGGATATGGTTTTATCGAAGGTTCAGATGGAACTGACTACTTTGCACATTTTCAAGAAATTCAATCTGATGGATATAAAACTCTTAAAGAAGGTGCTTCAGTAACATTTGAAGCGGCTGAAGGTGAAAAAGGACCAGTTGCAAAAACAATTGTAAGCGCTTAATTAGCAAATTATAATATGTAATAAAAAACGGACTCATGTAGTCCGTTTTTTTATTTTATGAGTAATTCTAGTTTGTAAAGTTTATCCCTTAATTTAGTTGCTTCAACAAAGTTTAATGACTTTGCCATTCTTTGCATTTCATTTTTTGTAGTTTTAATAAGCTTACTAATTTCTATTTTTGAAAGTTTATTAAAATCAATTTTTTCATCTTCTTTTATATTATTTACCTTGTATGGATTTAATTTCTCTGTAATACTATTATCATTTCTTTTTTTTATTGGTGTGGGTGTAATATTATTATCTTCATTATATTTAATTTGTTTTTCTCTCTTATTATTTGTTGCATCAATTGTATTTTTCATTGATTTAGTAATTTTATCTCCGTACATTATTACTTTTCCATTAACATTTCTTGCTGCTCTTCCAGAGGTTTGAATTAAAGCTCTTTCTGACCTTAAAAAACCTTCTTTGTCTGCATCCATAATTGCAACTAAACTTACTTCTGGGAGATCTAATCCTTCTCTTAATAGATTTACTCCAATTAAAACATCAAAATCTCCATTTCTTAATCCATGAATTATTTCAACTCTTTCAATGGTGTCTACATCTGAATGTATATATCTACACTTTATATTTATTCTCCCTAAATATTTTGTTAATTCTTCAGACATTCTTTTTGTAAGCGTTGTAACTAAAATTCTTTCTTTTTTTAAAATTATTAGCCTTATTTCTTCAATTAAATCATCAATCTGATCTTTGCATGGTTTTATAATAATTTCTGGTTCTAAAAGCCCAGTCGGTCTAATTATTTGTTCAATGATTACCCCTTCACATTTTTCAAGTTCATAATCAGCAGGGGTAGCACTTACATAAATTGTCTGATTATTGATTATTTCAAATTCTTCAAATTTTAATGGCCTATTATCCATTGCTGCCGGAAGTCTGAATCCATGTTCAACAAGATTAAATTTTCGCGATTTATCACCGCCATACATCGCTCTAACCTGAGGTAATGTCACGTGACTTTCATCAATTACTGTTAAAAAGTCTTTAGGGAAATAATCTAATAAACAAAAAGGTCTACTTCCTTCAGATCTTCCATCAAAATATCTAGAATAATTCTCAATTCCTGAACAGTAACCTAATTCTTTTATCATTTCAATATCAAAACTTGTTCTTTCCTCAATCCTCTTTGCTTCTAATTTTAATTCAGATTTTTTAAAGTATTCAACTTGTTTGACTAAATCATCTTGTATATTTTTAATTGCTTCATTGGTTCTTTCTTTAGAGGCTATAAAGATACTTGCTGGAAAAATTTTAATACTATCTAATTCCTTAATTATATTTCCATTTTCTGGATTAATTTCTTCAATTTCTTCAATTTCATTTCCAAAAAAATGAATCCTGTACGCTGTATCAGAATATCCTGGATATATATCAACTACATCACCATTTACTCTAAAGTTTCCTCTTTGGAAATCAGATGTAGTTCTAAAGTATAATGCTTGTACTAAAGATTTTAATAAACTTTCTCTTGATAGTATTTGCTCTGAATATAATTCTAATATATTATCATGAAAATCATCAGGATTTCCAATTCCATATATACACGAAACAGATGCAACAACTATTACATCTCTCCTTCCAGATAATAAAGCTGAAGTGGTACTTAATCTAAATTTTTCAATTTCTTCGTTTATTGAAAGGTCTTTTTCAATATAGGTGCCTGAACTTGGAATATAAGCTTCTGGTTGATAATAATCGTAGTAGGATACAAAGTATTCAACAGCATTATTAGGAAAGAATTGTTTGAATTCACTAAATAACTGAGCAGCTAAAGTTTTGTTATGACTTAGCACTAGAGTTGGTTTATTGACTTCAGTAATAACGTTTGCAATTGTAAATGTCTTTCCAGAGCCAGTTACTCCAAGTAGAGTTTGGTATTCCTCATTTTCATTTATTCCTTCTACTAATTGAGAAATTGCTTCTGGTTGATCTCCAGTTGGTTGAAAATCTGAAACGATATCAAATTTCATGCTAAACCTTATTTAGAATTTTTAATTTTTTTTCTAAATTATTTTTTTCTAATTCCAATCTACTGATTTTTTCATTTATTTGATCAAGAAGTGGGTTGTTTTTTTTGTATGAAACAATGTAAGACTTATTAGTTTCAAAAAGATTAATTTCTTTTGTGAGTTCTTTAATCTTTTCTTTTGCACTGTTTTTTTCCTTTGTTAAAACTTTTGGGTTATTTCCCATTAAACTTAGCAAAACAGATGTCTTTTCTTTTTCTAAATCTTTTTTTTCTAAATTAAGATTTATTAGAAATTCATTACATAATGTCTTATAATCTGATTCTAAATTTATCATATTGGGCAAAAGATTTATTTTTTTCCATTTATCAATGTTTTCTTTTAAAAATGCAATTTCCTTATCATTATTTTTGGATGGTTTGTGTTTTTTTAGACTTGTGATAAGATTTTTCTTTTCTTGAATTTTTTCAATTTTCTTTTTATCTATTTCTTTTTGAAAATTTTTCTTTGATTCAAAGAAAAGATCACAAGAACTTCTAAATCTTTTCCATAGTTTATCATTTAATTTTCCAGCAATGAAACCAGATTTTTTCCATTGAGCTTGTAGATTGATAATTTTTTTTGAAGTATTTCCCCATTCTGTATTATTTTGAAGACTTTCAACTTGCTCACAAAGTTTAATTTTTAAATCAATGATATTTTTGCTTTTATCTTTTCTGTTCTTAAAAAAATTGTTTTTCTTAGTGTAAAAGTTATTAAGAGATTCTCTGTATTCTGTCCAGCATAGCTTATTGTCTTTTTTATTAACTCTTCCTAATTTTTTCCATTCGGCAGATAGTTTTTCTATCTCTTTTTTTGAAAGATTTATTTCTTTTATTGATTTAATTTCTTTGTTTGCTAGTTGATTGATTTTTTCACAAATTTCTTTTTTTGCTGCTAGCTTTATTTGGTCTTTTTTCTTAACATCTAAAAAATAATCGTTTCTTTTCTTATTTATTTTTTTTGATGCTTCTTGAAATCTAATCCAAATTTCATCTCTGTTTTCTTTACTTACTGGCCCTACATCTTTCCATTTTTCATGAAGTATTTGTAGGTCCTCGTGCATTTTATTTAATGATTTAAGAGTAAGTAATTTTTCAGCTTTTTCACATAATTCTAATTTATTATCTAAATTTTTCTTAAAATCAATATCTCTTAGGTCCTTATTAAGTCTTAAATAATCATAAAATACTTCTACATAATGATTATACATTTGCCAGACATTATTTTTTTCTTTAATGCTTACATGGCCAATTTTTTTCCATTGTTTTTGTAGCTCTCTAAATCGGTTATAAGTATCTTTTTTTAATTCTACCTCTGAAGTAAGATCTTTAATTTCTGAAATTATATCTGTTTTTAGTTTTAGATTTTCTTTCTCTTTTTGCTCTTGCTCTTTTCTAAAATCATTTCTTTTTTTTCTAAACAAATTATAAATTTTCTTGAAGTTTTTTTCTAGAATTTCAGATTCTTTGTTTTGTTCTAGACAATTAAAGCTCTTGTAAAATAATGCTTTTATATTTTCTACTCTTTTTGATACAGCGAACGGATTGTCATTATCAATTAGTTGGTCTAATGATATGATTAGTTCTTCAGGTTTTAAATTACTTAGTTCTAATTCTTTAGAATTTACTAAATTCTTAATGGTGATATTAGAATCTATTTTTTCAATAATTTTATTTTCAGTCATTTAAAGATTATTTATAAAATGAAAGTAAAGATATTTAATAAAGCTGTAAATACACTGTGTAAATCTAGCAATTATTTAATTATTCCATATTTTCCATGATTCTTCAGCTTGTATTTTTAGCATTTCAAAACCATTTTTTACAGTACATTCCATTTCTTTTGCTTTTTTAAGAAAAATAGTTTCTTCAGGATTATAAATCAAATCATAAACTAAATGTTCCTTTGACAAAACATGATAAGGAATTTTAGGAAATTCATTTATGTTTGGATACATACCAAGTGGAGTCGTATTAATAATTATCTTGTTAGTAATAATATCTTCTTCTGTAAGATTTTTGTAGTTTAAATTTCCACTTCTTGAAACAATTTTATAATTTATATTTAATTTTTTTAGTGCGTATTGTATAGCTTTGCTAGACCCTCCACTTCCTAATATAAGTGCTTCTTTTCTTTCACCGATTAAGGGCTGTATGCTATTTTGAAAGCCAATATAATCTGTATTGAATCCCTTAATCTTCCTATTTGAAATTCTTAAAGTATTTATAGAGCCAATTTTTTTTGCGTGTTTATCTATATCATTAATAATTGTGAGAGTATCTGATTTAAATGGAATAGTTATATTTAATCCTTTGAGATTATTTTTATTTATAATATTAATAATTTCCTTTACATTATTAATCTCAAAATTTTGATACTGATAATTTTTAAGTTTTAAAATTTCAAATTTGTTTTTAAAGAAATCTTTTGAAAAAGAATGATTTAAATTTTTTCCAATTAATCCAAATCTCACAACTATTTTACTTCAGAATATTTTTCAATTGCATACACACTTATTACACCAAGTATAATCATTGAAGTTGCTATAAAATTTTCATTGTTTATTTCAGTTGGAAAATAAAGATCATATTCAATAATTTTCTCTTTTCCTGATATAATTATTGATTTACTTACTTCCTTCCAAGGCCATATTATTGCTAACGAGCCGGCTATAAACCCAGTTAGTAATGCAATTGTTTGATCCTTATATTTTTTTAATAACCACGACAATAAATGAGAGAAAGAGAGAACACCAAAAACAGAGCCAGCAAAGAAAACGCTTAATATTAATATATTTAGATCAGTTACAGCTTTAACTAGAAGTAACTCATAGTTGCCAAGCAATATTAAGATAAATGAGCCTGACAATCCTGGAAGCATCATCCCAGAAATTCCAATTATTCCACAGAAGAATACAAAAAGTAGGTTATTATTTTCACTTGCTGGAGAGATATAAGTGAATGAAACAGCAATTATTACTCCTAAAATTAAAGAGATAATACTTTGCTTATTCCATTTTGTTATTGTTTTTCCAACAAACAGAATTGATATTAAAATTAAACCAAAAAAGAATGACCAGATATACAAAGGATAATTATTAAATAAAAACTTAAATAAGCTTGCAATACTGAAAACACTAACAATACTACCTCCAAATACTGCAATTAAAAAGTAAAGGTTTGTATGTTTAGTGAAGGCTTTAATATCAAACTTTATAATTAGTTTAAAAGCTGTTGTGTCAAAAGATTTTAGTGAGTTTATAAGTTTTTCATAAATACCGGTGATGAGTGCAATCGTACCTCCTGAAACTCCGGGTATTACATTTGCAACTCCCATGGCAATTCCTTTTAAAAAAAGAATAAAATAATTTTTCATTTATATGTAATTATTAAATGTATCCCCCCTTAAACCTAATCTTAAACATTCAAGAGAAATTATAGAGTTTGGGGAAATGTTGCCTAAATTCACATTTGCACCAAATTCATTAATAAACCATATTTGCTGTTTTTTAAGTGGAGCCTCCCATAAAATATTAGAAATATCAATTTCTTTTGTGATATTTTTGATTAGTTTACCTTTTATATCTCCATTAGTTTCAAACATCCCTACATTACCTCCTTCTCGTGCTTCAGCAATAACTTTCCAACTACCAGCCTCTAATTCTTTTTTCATATAACTAATCCATTTATAATCTTAAATAGTTAGTGATTCATCTTTACTTCCAATTTCACTAATAACCTTAAAGTCTTTACCAAGTTTATGAATTAGTTCACATTTTTTATCATGTTCCATCTGTATGCATCCATCTGAAACCTCAACCATTTCAAGTTTTAATTTATCCATTAGTCTATAAAAGTCATCGATTTGATTTCTAACTATAAACGCTTCAAATAATGTTCCACCTGTATAAACATCTATGCCTGCTTCTTTATAAAGACTAATTTTTTTATCAATATATCTTGTTAAAAGGCTAGTTCCAAAACCAAGTTTTACAATATCTGTAAGTTCACTTTTAAGTACTATCATATTTTCAGCTTCATTTAAACTAAGTCCTTTATCCATAATCATTGTTAAACCCTTTGTTCTAGGCTTTTCAGGTCTTTTTGGAATATTATTTAAAAATTCTAGCATGTAATTATAAGTTTAAACAAAGATAGAAATCTCACTTGAACAATATTGTAATTTATGTAGATTTGTAGCGAAACATTATAAGATGACATTAATAAAATCAATTTCTGGAATACGTGGTACAATTGGTGGGGCTGTTGGTGATTCCTTAACTCCAATTGATATTGTTAGATTTACTTCTGCATATGCAAAATTTATATTTGATCAAGATTGTATTTCAAATACAATAGTTATTGGTAGAGATGCTCGCCTTTCGGGAATAATGGTGTCAAATATAGTTTCTGGAACATTACTTGGTTGTGGATTTAACGTAATTGATATTGGTTTGTCTACTACTCCTACTGTAGAAGTTACTGTAGAAAAAGAATCTGCAGCAGGAGGAATAATAATTACGGCTAGTCATAATCCAAAACAATGGAATGCGCTAAAACTTCTAAATAATAGAGGAGAATTTATTTCTGCAGCTGACGGTGAAAAAATTCTAGATTTTGCTGAGGAAGAGGAGTTTGATTTTTCATTAATTGAGAATATTGGCTCTTATAAATATGACGGTACACACAATGAAAAACATATTGAAGACGTATTAAATTTAGAATTAGTTAATGTTGAACTTATTAAATCCAAGAAATTTAAGGTTGTACTTGATGCCGTTAATTCTACAGGTGGTATTTTAATACCAAAATTATTAGAAAAACTTGGTGTTGAATGTATTAAATTGTTTTGTAATCCAACGGGTGAATTTCCCCACAATCCTGAACCATTGCCAGAAAATTTAACTGAAATATCAAAAAAAGTTATTGATTCAAATGCAGACCTAGGTATTGTAGTTGATCCTGATGTTGATCGTCTTGCTTTAATTTGCGAAGATGGATCTATGTTTGGTGAAGAATATACGCTAGTTTCAGTTGCTGATTATGTATTGTCAAAAACTCCTGGAAATACAGTTTCTAATCTCTCTTCTACAAGAGCATTAGCTGATGTTACTAATAATCACAATGGCAATTATTTTGCTTCTGCTGTTGGAGAGGTAAATGTTGTTGAACAAATGAAAAAGAAAAATGCTGTTATTGGTGGCGAAGGAAATGGAGGTATAATTTATCCAGCATTACATTATGGGAGAGATGCTCTTGTAGGAATTGCTTTATTTCTAACAAATTTAGCTGAAAAAGAGATTAGTTGTAAATCACTGAGAGAAACCTATCCTAACTATTTCATTTCTAAAAATAAGATTGATTTAGATTTATCTGTTGATATTTCAAAACTTTTAAGCACTTTAGAGTCTAAATATATGTCTAATAATATTAATACAATTGATGGACTAAAAATAGATTTTGATGATGGTTGGGTTCATCTTAGAAGATCTAATACTGAACCAATTATTAGAATCTACTCAGAAAGTATTACTTTAGATAAAGCAAATAAACTTGCCGAAGACTTTATTAATCAAATTAAAGAATTATTGTAATGCGTGTATATCTAGATAATGCTGCAACAACAGCTATGGCGCCAGAAGTTATTGATTTAATATCAGATATGATGAAATCTGACTACGCAAATCCTTCATCTATTCATCATGGTGGCAGAAAGTCAAGAATAATTATCGAAAAATCTAGAAAAACTGTTGCAAACTTATTAAATACCTCTCCAGGAAATATTTTTTTAACCTCGGGTGGTACTGAAGCTGATAATATGGCAATTAGATGTGGTATTTTAGATAATAATATAACTCATGCAATAACATCATCAATATCTCATAAAGCAGTTCTTTATCCATTAGAAGAACTAAATAAAAAGAACTTGATTTCATTATCATACATTAAAATTGATGAGAATGGAAGAATTGATTTAAACCACTTAGATCAACTTTTACAAAATAATCCTAGAACTTTTGTTTCTATTATGCATGCAAATAATGAAATAGGAACTATTCAACCCATTAAAGAAATAGGACTAATATGTAAAAAGTATAATGCTATTTTTCATTCAGATACTGTACAAACAATGGCTCATTATACTATTGATTTACAAGAAATAGAAGTTGATTTTATTACAGGATCTGCACATAAATTTCATGGGCCAAAAGGAGTTGGTTTTATATATATAGGAGATAATATAACAATAAAACCTTTTATTTCAGGAGGATCTCAAGAAAGAAATATGCGTGCTGGAACAGAAAATGTTCATTCTATTGCCGGACTAGCGAAGGCTATGGAAATATCTTTTTCATCTATGAATGAAGATAAAAAATATATTTTAGATTTAAAGAAATATATGATTCAAGAACTAAAGAACAATTTAAATGATATTGGTTTTAATGCCTCTTGTACTGATCATGAAAACAGTTTATTTAAAATCTTAAGTGTAAGTTTTCCTAAAAATTCTTCGTCTGAAATGTTGCTTTTTAATTTAGATATAATGGGTATTTCATGCTCCGGAGGAAGTGCATGTTCAGCTGGGCATATGTCTGGCTCTTATGTTTTAGACAAAGTATGTAAGGATCAAACCAGAATTGGTGTGAGATTTTCTTTCAGCAAGTATAATACTAAAGAAGAAATCGATTTTACAATTAAAAGACTAAAAGAAATATTTAATTAATTTTTTTAATTTTTATATTTAAATAGCCGTAAAGTAATGTCATAACTGGGCTTATTAAATTAAAAAAACAGAAAGGTAAATATGCTAGTGTAGCAACTCCTAGTACAGCTGACTGGGCTGCACCGCAAGTGTTCCAAGGAATTAAAACAGAAGTAACAGTTCCACTATCTTCAAGAGTCCTACTGAGATTTTCTGGTGCTAATCCTTTATCTTTAAATGTCTTTTCAAACATTTTTCCTGGAACAACAATACTTAAATATTGATCAGATGTAGTGATGTTAAAGAAAAAACACGTTGCAGATGTGGTCGCTATTAATGAACCTGTTTTTTTTGCATATAGCATTATAGGATTACTTATTCTTTTTAATAAACCAGACTCTTGCATCGCTCCCCCAAAACTCATTGCACATATTACTAACCAAACAGTAGGAAGCATTCCCTTCATTCCACTACTACTAAGAAGATTATTCATAAGGTCATTATCAGTAACTATATTTATCTCACTAGCCATTGCATTCATTATTACTAAATAATATGTTTTTATATTTATAATTGAAGCCTGAGAAATTTCATTGATTAGTTGAGGTTGAAAAATTATTGCAAAGGCTCCTCCTAGTAGTGTTCCAGCTAATAAAGCGGGAATAGCAGGTGTTTTCTTTATAATTAAAATAATAACTGTTAGAGGAACGAGAAACAGCCATAGATTTATATTAAATGTGTAATCTAATGAAAGAAGTAATTCATTTATATTTTGATTTGAAGTAATTTCAAGTGAAATCCCTATTAAAAAGAAAATAAATAAGGTAATTGTATATGAAGGAATTGTCGTATACATCATATATTTTATATGAGTAAAAAGATTTGTTCCTGACATTGCAGCAGCTAAATTAGTTGTGTCAGATAAAGGAGATAACTTATCTCCAAAGTAAGCGCCTGATATTATTGATCCAGCAATTAAACCTTCTGAAATACCAAGAACATTACCTATTCCTAATAATGCAATACCAATAGTAGCAATTGTTGACCATGAGCTTCCAGATGCTAATGAAACAATTGCGCAAATAATACAAGATGCAAAAAGAAAAATTTCAGGGTTTAAGATTTTTAATCCATAATATATCATTGCAGGCACAATTCCACTTATTAACCAAGTACCAGTTAATGCTCCAATTAATAAAAGAATGATAATCGCAGATGATGTTGAAGATATACTTGAACTAATTCCTTTCAAAATACTTCCCCAGCTTTTTCCATTATAAACACCAATAGATGCAGCTATGGAAGTAGCAAGTAATAAAGCAATTTGGTTAGGTCCACTTAAGGATTCATCACCATACAATAAAACATTTATGGCTAATAGAGTTATTAAACTTAGTAGAGGGAATAAGGCAAGAAAAAATGGTATTTCTTTGTTAGATTTAATAATTCTCTTTTTTGTTATGATTCTTTATCTTCTTCATAGTATCCATAACCACCACCATATCCATACCCGTATCCATATCCATATCCATATCCATAATTTCCTATGTTGGCTTGATAATCATTGATTATAATATGAATATCTTTTATTTGATTATTATCATATAAAGAATTTACAACTGACAAAGCTTGATACTTAGTATAGTTATGTCTAACTACATAAAGATTTATATCAGCACTTTTCATTAAAATCACCCCATCAGTAACCAACCCAATTGGTGGTGTATCAATAATAACATAGTCATATGTTTTATTCAACATCTTGATTAAATCTTTCATTTTACTACTGTCTAATAATTCTGCTGGATTGGGTGGAGTAGGACCAGAAAATATAATGTCAAGATGTTCAATTTCAGTTTTATTTGTGACTTCTTCAAGAGTAGATTTGTTAATCAAATAATTACTTAATCCACTTTTATTTTCAGACTTAAATTCAAGTTCTAGTTTAGGTTTTCTAAGATCTGCCCCAATTAGTACAGTTTTATGTCCAGATAGTGCAAATATAGAAGCTAAATTCATTGAACAAAAAGTTTTACCCTCTCCACCAATTGATGAACTTACTGTAATAACTTTCTTTTCCTTGTCAACTGCTAAATATTGAATATTTGTTCTAATTGATCTGAATGATTCAGATATTACAGATTTAGAATTTTTGGGTACAATTAAACTTTTTATTTTATCACTATGTCCAATCAAACCTAAAATAGGAATATTAGAGTGTTGTTGTAAGTCTTTTTTACTTCTGATAGTATTATTAAAAAACTCTTTTAAAGAAATGAAAATAATAGGCAAAAGTAATCCTAACAATAAACAAAAAAAGTATGCTACAGAATTTTTAGGACTAACAGGTATCTCACTTTCTAATCTAGCATAATCAATAACTTTATGATCTGATTCCGTTCCGGCTTTTGCTAGTGATGCTTCATATTTTTTGTTTTGAAGATAAACCAATGTCTGCTCATTATATAAAAACTCTCTTTTAAGGTTGATGTATTCTTTTTGATGTTTAGGTAATCTATTAATACTAGAGCTATAGTCAGTTATTCTAGCTAATAAATCTTCTTCATAAATTTTAGAAGTGGCTATAAGATTCTTTAAATTTTCAATTAAAATTTCTTTTGTACTTTTTATCTGTGAAAGTAAAGAAATATATGTTGGATTTTTTTCAGTGGTAGTAAGTTCTAAATCACTCTGTCTAGCAGTCAATTGTAATAATTGATTTATTAGAGTGTTAAGTTCTGGATTATTAATTCCCAATGATGTTGGTGAGACAATACTCTTTGTTCGTTTGTTAATTGTTAAATATTCTTGTAATGAAGTGTAGTATTTTATCTTGACTTGTAGTTCTGATAATTGATTGTCAATTTTCTGTTTTTGAAAAAATGCTCCATACTCTTCTTCGATATTCTCAATATTCGGATGTTTTTTCTTGAAGCTTTCTAAATTATTTTCAATTTTTATTAATGAATCTTTTATGATGCTTAGTTGATGGTCAATAAATGTGATAGTGTTAATGGCCATATTATTTTTATCATTCAGTCCATTATCAATATATTTTTCACTTAGCTTATTAAGAAATTTAATGCTTTTACCAGGGTTTTCACCATTAATTTTTAACTTGAGAACAGAGGTTTCCTTGTTAATAGGGTTGATTGATACAGATTCTATGTAATTGGAAACTAGTTTAGATCTTTGGTGAAGCTTAAAAGAAAAATCTTTGTTGTTTTCTTTAATTTTTTCTAGATTAAAGGATTTTGTTTTTTCTAATTTAAATGAAAAATACTTTGATTTAATCTGCTGTCCAAATATAAAGTTTTGATCAAGATCAATATCAGCAATGATATTTTTGTTAACCCTATCATTTATTGGATTGTATGTGTATAAGTCGTCAATTGAAGAAGTTAAATTAAATGTTTTTTCATCAATAACTTGAATACGAAATTCATTATTAGAAATTTGATTGAAATTAGAGTCAATTTTAACAATGAATGGAGTATTTTGAAATAATTCGTTACTCTGAAGAAAGCCGTGCTGATAATAAGAAACTCCTAAGCCGAGTTCATCAATTACCTGGTTTATTAATGAGAATGATTTTAAGACAACTATTTCGTTATTTATATTAGTTTTACCACTAAAAAGCTCCATTCCTTCTAAAATGTTTTCTGCACCCAACTGAGTATTATTATCATCTCTAATTAGTATTGTGCTTGAAACGCTATAAATTGGAGTTGTATATCTTATATATGCAAAGGCAATTAGTGCAAAGAAAAATACTGAAATAACAAAATAATACCAATGATTATAATATCTAAAAAGTAGATTTTTCACATCAACCTTTTCTTCCTTTATTTGATTTGTCTCATTATTCATAAATATTAATCTCTGGTAAAGTTTAAGATAGCATTAAATAGAACAGCAAAAGTTGTCAAACTTGATAGCAAAATTTGAGATTGTGATTTTTTGAGTCCCTTGAACTTTAATGGTTGAACATATACTAAATCCTTATTATTTAAATAATAGAAATTTGATTGAAGAATTTTGCTCTCTGTTAAGTCAAAGTAATAGACTTTTTTCTTGTTGTTGTTAGATCTAATAATTCTAACTTTTTTCAAGTTCCCATAATCATTTATATCTCCAGCCATAGCTAAAGCATCAAAAATAGTCAGGTTTTCTTTGTATACTGGAAATGTCCCCGGGTTATTAACTTCCCCTAGTACGGTTACTTCAAAATTTGCTAGTTTTACTATTACATATGGATCGATAATATATTCTTTTGCAAGATTGGCAATGGTCTCTTTAGCTTCATCAAGAGTTTGATTAACAATATTTACTGTACCAACATTTGGAAGGTCAATATTTCCATCTGTGCTAACCGTAAATCCATTTAAGTAAAGATTAGCAGCTGTTGTTGTTGTGTTGGCATTGTTAGTGTTTGTTTCAACATTAAATAACTTATTTGATTCTTCATTACGACTAATTACTTTAATCATTAAAATATCTCCAATCTCTATTTTATGCTTTGGTGGAATAGGGGAGATGCCCCAGCCCTTATTGTTTATATTGTTCATATATGTGATTTTACTCACAGGTGTACAGCTGAAAAATGATGTAATTATAATACTGAGTAAGAATATAAAGAAGAAATTATTTTTTTTCATCAAAAAAATTTTCACAAAGATAAGAAAGTAAAGCTAAATAAATTTTTTAAGCTCAGTATATACCATCGATGCAGGAAGCCCAACAACATTGGTGTATGAGCCTTCAATTTTTTTAACTCCAATTAAACCAATCCATTCTTGAATTCCATATGATCCTGCCTTGTCAAATGGTTTATACTTATTGATATAGAATTCAATTTCAAACTTATTTAGATCATTAAAAGTCACGATAGTTTCGCATGAAAAAATGGATTTATTATTCTTGTTTGATAGGCATACTCCCGTTATAACTTTGTGAGATTTACCTGAAAGTTTTTCTAACATTTCCTTTGCTTGATAAGTGTTTTCTGGTTTAGAGAGTAATTCATTATTATGTATTACAATTGTATCTGCTGTAATAAGTATATCATTCTCTTTTAATTTATTTTTAAGGGCATTAGCTTTTTTTTTAGCTAAAAAAACCGGTATATCTTTAAGTTCAATTTCTTTATTAAAATTCTCATCAATATTTGAAGGATATATAGAAAACTCTAATCCAATTTCTTTAAGAATTTCTTTTCTTCTTGGGGAATTAGATCCTAAAATAAAGTTGTAATTTTTAAATTTTTTAAGCATTAATATAAATAGGTTATAGTATAAAAAAGAATAGAAAATATTCCTAACAACATGATGATTTTTGACATTTTACTTAAAAAAGAAAAATCACTTTTTTGTTTTGCGAAAAAACATTTGAAAATAAAATACATTAAACATATTTGTAATAATACTGTATAAACAATTGAGAAATTATTGGTTCCCCAAATTTCTATTTGTTCATTATTAATTGTATCGAATCTAGTAAGATACAAACTAAATTGAAAATATTGCCAAAAAGCAATTAAGAATAATACTATTAGATTAAAAGAATTAATAACTCTTTTAGATTTATGAATACCGAGACTTAATGCAATTGTGTTAGCTCCGTATATTTTATCCCCTTCAGCATCCTCTAAGTCTTTTATTATTTCTCTCGAAAAGGTCATTAAGAAAGCAAATAAGGAATAAATCATAATTATTAAAAAAATTATTTTTGAAGAGTTCTCATTATTAATTACAGGAACAATATCAAATAAACCTAGATTTAAGATTGATAAAGCAACTAAGCAACTAACCACTAAATTACCTCTTAGAAAGGTATGTTTAAGATGCTTTGAATATCTCCACAAAATTAAAATAGAATATAAAAAAATAAGAGAAAAGATTATTTTTTCTATTGTAAGAGCAACATATACTATAATTAAAAGTGCCAAAAAATTAAATAGAAAATAGTATATAATTGCACTTTTTGAGTTAATTCCTTTGTTTATGATGCGTTTATGATCTTTATTTATTTTGTCAATCTTTTCATCATAGATATCATTTATAATATACCCAGCTGATGTAACTAATAATGTACTAATAAGAAATAAGAAAAAATTAAAATCAGATAATGCAGGCTCAATTATAAATTGATTAATCAAACCAAATTTTATAGTAACACAAATTAATATTAAAATGAATAAGTTAAGTGGTCTAAGAAGTTTGAAAAAATTAATTAGTGTTGTCATGCGTTTTAATAATGCTATCACTAATTAATTTATATATCTCTCTATGCCCGTCTTTTTGAATTAGATTTAAATGATTTTCTAAAACATTTATATCCTTTCTTATTGCTGGACCAGTCTGCTTTATCTTTGGGTCTTCCTCAAATTTAGAAAAGGTTTTTTTTATAAGTGGAATTAGTAGTTTGTAATTAATTTTTTCATCATCCATTATTTCTTTTGCAATTACCTGCATGTGGTTAGAAAAATTACAAGCAAATACCGCGGCCATATGTATTTTTTCTCTTTTTAAAGAGTTAATTTGAATTGTATGTTCTGAAAAACAAGAACATAATTCTATCAAATTATTTTCAAAATCTTTCGTATTAGCTTCTATTAAAAAAGGAACATCA
>Ga0222715_10001608_pt1 | contig 21437 bp, 29 predicted proteins | sample C33_9DmetaG_FD_165056 | JGI IMG/M metagenome (GOLD analysis project Ga0222715, IMG submission 165056) | Estuarine water microbial communities from San Francisco Bay, California, United States - C33_9D | ecosystem: Environmental > Aquatic > Marine > Unclassified | place: USA: California... | reverse complement strand
TCTTTTACCATTTTTGTTATCCTGTTGCTCTTGCAACCTTATTGTTGTAATGGTGCCGGTACACGGAATCGAACCGCAAACTAATGATTACAAGTCAATTGTTATACCGTTTAACTATACCGGCTCGGCTCTTGTTTACGCACTTATTTATTTCTATTTGGCCTACCATTACCAACATTCCGGTTTTTGTATGTACTAGTTTGCCCATGACAATTTTGGCATATTAGTCGTAAATTTTCTGGCTTATTATTTGTGTGATCACCGTCAATATGATCAGTATCAAACACTATGGGTTTTCCTTGCCATTCGGTTATGCCGCACACAGAACATTTATGTCCATGTGTATCTTTCAACCATTCCTTAGTCCAGCCTGGCATAGGAAGATGGTCACTCCACATCTTACCATCTGTAATCCATTCGTCTATTCTCTTTGCTCTTCTGGCATTTGCTTGGCATTGGTTATCACAATATTTGTTTGCGTAACTGTAGCCTTTAAATTTGTTTTCTGCCCCACAATGTAAGCAGTTATAGTTGTCTTTTTTCATATTAGTAGACCTCCAGTATTATTTATCATTACTCTACCAAAAAGTCATAAAAAAAGAGCTCGTTAAGAGCTCTTTGTAAAGTAGAAATTACTTATCTGAAAAAGGTCTTTTAGAAACAAACTCATTTAGTCTTTCTGCTTCTTTTAACACCTCTTCGGTCGTAGGCATATCCTCAGGATTCTTTGCCTTGGCCTGCAGGATCTCTTTTGCTTCTCTAACAAGATCTAATCTTATTTCATATGGTGTTTTATTTGTCATTTACTCTCTTTAAGTTACCAATATTTATCTTAGTGTATAATATTAATTAACACTATGTATTTCTTTTATTTCTTTTTAAGTTTTGCTACTTCTTTTTCAAGTGTAACTATTCTGTCTGCAAGGTGTGGATATTGAGACAACCATTTTTCTTCTCTAGTAGCGATTTCTATATCGTATCTGTTTGCTATCCACTCCATAGTGTTGTCCATTTTAACTTGGAACCATACACCTACTTTGGTGTTTTTAAACCATTGATAAAAACTACTACCTATAATGCTAGATAGTATTGCTTTTAGTGATAATATAATTAACCAGTTCATATTGTTTCCTTATTTTGGTAATTGATCGCCGTTGTCGTCCATGTTGTACAAGAATTCATGATATAATCCCATACTGTGATCAGCAAAACCATCTATAAGATTAAATGATTTAAGTGCCATCCAGTGTCCTCTACATTTATCTTTAAAACGTTGGAACCAAGTTGCAGGTCTAATATTACCATAAGTATTAATATATCTTAATACTCCACCGTGTCTAAATAATAGGAAAGAGGGTGGTACTGCCGTTACAGCATCATTATTATTTCTGTATCTGTAGTACTTAATACCGTCTAATGTTTTTAAAAATGCTGAGTTACCAACTCTTGGTTGTCCAAATGTATGTAGTCCACCGTTTGGTTGTAGTTCAGCCGCAACTAGTACTGCCATTGCTCCACCTAAACTATGTCCTGTTACCCACATAGTCTTATCACCTTTCTTATTGTGTTTGGCTAATGCTTCTTTAATACCAGGGATAACTTTTTCATACTCTGCATAGAAACCTCTATGTACTCTACCTGCTATATGATGCTTCACTGGAAACATTTTTAAGTCTGCTAGTATATCATTAATTTGAGTAGGCTCTGTGCCTCTACATGCTATTAATACATCGTCCTTATCACTCATTACATAAGCCTGAGCTCCTTCTACATCTATAAATGTTGGTGGTAATGGTTTGTTTAAAAACTTTTTAAGAGGTGCCAAGTCTTTGATGCCTGGTCGTGCTTCTAATAGTTCTTTTGGTGATTGATAACATTGATGAGCGTACATACTTAATAATAGTCCTCGCTCACGATAATTCATATCTGTTACTGACATACGTTACTCCTTAAATATCCTATGTAAATATTATAGTAGTATTTATCGTTTAAATGGAATATCTTATTGTGAGGCCTAATTTTTCACTGCAATGCATTCTGCTTGTGGAGTGTATTTTTTTAGAATCAAATTGTATTGCATTACCAGGTTTAAACTCGTATGGTGTTCCAGATAGCCCGTACCAATAGTTTTTAGGAAAATGATCTAAATATTCATAAAGTTTATCTGAAATGTCTTCATCTAACAATCCTATAATACTGTTACCGAAATCGTACGGTCGGCATTTTGCAGATTTGTTTACTTCAAAATTTATATTTTTATTAAAAGTCCAAGTTCTACCGTCTTCATTATAATACTGGTCAAATATTACTAAGAAGGGATTAGGACCGTCATATACTTTTAAAGGAATAACCAAATTTTCTTTTTCTTTTAAATGAAAATCTGTATGAGGGTAATAAGGTGTTTTGTGTTTATAGTAATGGCATACTGTAATTTTATCTATATCAATATGATCTGATTCTGATAAAACTTCCATAGTGGTTTTTAAGTTTTTTCCACCTGTAAGTTTTTTCATTGTGTCAGTTTTATAATTATCAGTAGTATTATAAATTTTTATTAACTCATCTATTTGTTCTGAAGTTAATATATTTTCTATATATTTGTCTTCAACAATGGTCATACTATATGATGCTCTCGATTTTTACCTGCTGTATATAGTTTTCCAGTCTTACGACCATAGTAAGGTTCCTCTTCGATACCTTTGCTACCTTCGGCACCAAACAGTAAACCCACAATAGCAATTAAACTTGCTATCATGCCTGCCGCTAAAATTACTCCGTCCATTATTTTTTCTCATCCTTATACTTCTCTTTACGAGGTATAATTTTAGTTTTATCCTTTTGTACTTTGTGTCCGAAAGGAGAGTCATAAGTAAACAACTGCAAGTGCGATCTTGTTTTTGGTTTATCCGTTTTCTTCGACATGTTTCTCACCTATTGCTACTGCTTCTTCTGTACTATATGGACTTTTGTGTGCCATTGGGTCTTTAGTTTCTGTGATGTTTGGCCACACTTGGCTCATTGCATCATTTATTTCTATAAATGGAATTTGTTCTGCTGGTAGCTCATCATCTGCCCATATGGCTTCTACAGGACACTCTGGTTCGCATAATGCACAATCAATACACTCATCAGGATTGATTACCAGCATATCAGGTCCTTCGTAAAAACAATCAACAGGACACACTTCGACACATTTCGTATCTTTACATCCAACACAAGGACTGCCTACTATAAAACTCATATCACTACTTATCTGAAAATGCTATTATACATAAATTATTGCGAAAGTCAATTATTATATTAAAATACTAGCAAGGATAAGCAATAATGTAATTGTGCCTAAAAATATTCCTGCTACTAAAAATGCAAATAGAATTATTCGCAATGGTGTGGTTTTTATTTGGCTGTTATTTTTGCCTACACCAATAACGGCCTGTAATGCTTCTTTGATCAAAAGAGAAATGTATTTAAATACATTACGGCTAACATTAAGCCAAATACTACTACTTGGATTACTGCTGGTATAACTACAAACATTTGTAGTACATCAAAGTCTCCTTTCATAAAAAAGTCTGTTTCGAACCACTCTGCTTGATCTTCAGGTGTGGCTTCTCTTACTTGTGAATTATTGGTGCCCATGGTAATATCCAGTATTTTAAGATTATCTCTTTTAAATTTTTCATATACTTGGAGAAACTGCAAATATAGAAACCAAAAAGATACTTACTAATGTGAATAATTCCAAGTGATCTTTTATTTTGTTAATTCTCTTTTTGCTCATTACTAATGCTCCAGTCAACAATTTCCCGAACACTTCGTAATGCACCGTATAGATTATCAGATGTCTGTATAGTCATTGATAACCATAATGTGAATAAACTTCTTATCATGATGGGAGGTTGATATAAATGTAGTTTATAATATGTTATACTTTGTATTTATAACATTACATTTAAAAGGGATAGAAATAGGATAATTCTGAGCTATTTACAGATTTGTTTTAAAATCATAAATAAATTCAAAGTCGTTTTCAGTTCCTAATATCTTAAATTTATTTTTAATATACTCTAAATCTGTTTTAGAACATTTTAATCTTGCTGATACTTTAGCAGTATAATTATTTAAAATTAATTGTCTATATCTATCATTAAATTCATTATAATTTCCTGATATCACAGCAAGATGACTCTGTAAATTTTCAAATCCGTTTGCTTGACTAAATCTAAAAGATAGTTTATTTTCTTTTAAAATATAATTATAATATAACTCTTTGTATCTGTAATTCTGAACTATAGGACTTGCTGGAGGCAAGATTTTGTTTTCCATAATTATTTTGTGGTTTATATCCATAGCCAAATAATATATTTCATCTGATCCATAAAGTATATTTTTTACTATTTTTTTATTGCAATGTGAGCCTACTAAATCGTATGGCAAGTGAAATTTTCTAAGGAAATTTGCGTCTATTTCACTCTTTTTATTAATTAAATGGATTAAACTTTGTATTTCTAATTTTTTATTATCCAAAGTATATAATGGATAAGGTATATCCCCACCACAAATAATTTTTTCTGAGTTTGTTTGCTCTAAAAAATAACAATGTAAACTGATTTGAGGACTTATACTCTGATACTTCTTTCCTGTTATAGAAAATATATCTTCATTAAAGAACTCATAACCATCTATATCGATAAATTCAATATTTATATTGTGTTTTTTGCAAAAGTTATCGCAGGCTAATACGTCATTAGCATTTACAACCTCATCTTTCCAAAATAACCTATAGGATATTGCATTAAACTTTACACCTGCTTCTTTTAAAATCAAACACACAAATTGACTATCATATCCTCCACTTAATGCTACACTATAACCATCGTAAATTTTTACTGAATCTAAAAGTTTTTGGTGTAAAGAAACATTATTTTCTGGCTTTTTAAATGATAATACATACATCATATTTTCAAAATCGAAATTTAGTGCTGAATTTTTTGCTTTAGATATCATTATATGTTATTTATTCTATTAAATATGATAAATACTTATTATAAAATTACAAGAATTTTTTAATTACTGGAGTCAACATGGCAAATTATATAGTAGAAATGGATTCAGGAGTTCATGCAGACACTTCTGCGGCACAATCGGCGATAACGTCAGCAGGTGCATCTATTACAACAACGTTTAGTCTAAGCCTAACATTTTTAATTAGTGCTACAGCAGAACAATTAGCCGCAATAAGTGGTGTAAAATACTCAGAAGATGCTGATGCAGATTCAGGTCTAGGTCTACAAAATTATAGTACACATCATTTTAGATATTTGGATAACAGATACTACAATAAAGCAAATATTGATGGTAATATTACTGCAACATATTCATTCTCTTCATGGGAACCTAAATTTTCAGGAAATGGTAAAACAGTTTATCTAATTGATTCAGGCATCAATGCAGGACATATTGAGTTTGCTAATGCTACCATCACTAATTTACATAGTGCATACGGTTCTACTTTTTCAGACTCCACAGGACATGGTACATCAATGGCTGGCTTAATTGTTGGTGAAAACATTGGTCTAGCAAGAAACTCTACAATTAAAAATGTAAAACTATTTGATCAGCCATCAGGAAATATATCAGTTGGTAACGTGATTACCGCTCTAGATGCTGTACTATCAGACCATAATGGAAGTAATGTAGCAGACGTTAAAGTTTTATGTGCTCCATGGACAACTGCACAAAACAATCTTATTGACTCTAAGATTGGTGAAATCAATAATTCAAATATTGTAGTAGTTGCGGCCGCTGGTAACAATAACGACAATGTTGCTAACTACTCACCAGCAGGTGTGACAGATATTATCACAGTCGGTGCACATGATAACGAGTTTGTTATTTCAGAATTTACCAATACTGCATGGGACGGTGGCAGTGATGCCACAGCATTCCCTAACTATGGCGCCGCAGTTGATATTTTCACAATAGGTGAAAATGTTACTACTTGTAGTCATTTATCAAGTGTTATTTACGGTAGAGCAACTGGAACAAGTATGTCTACAGCCTTAGTTGCTGGTGGTGTTGCACAATATATTGAAAAACATCCTGGTAAGAGTTCAAACCAAATTAAGGATACACTTATTGCAGAAGGTAGTTTAAGAGGTAAATTGAGGTTAACATTAGGTGCTGGGACGACTAGTGCTAATTTAGACTTAATAAATGAGTCAGTACTACAGTTAGATTCAGGTGGTGCAGATGAATCTATAAATTTCTCAAATACTTTCTCTTCAGGAAGAATTTTAAACGTGCAGTCAGGAACAACTGCTAATATAAACTTAGATATTAATAGCACATTAAGTAATGTGAGTATTTTACCATTTAGTCCGTTAGCACCTTGGATGAGTTTCGATGCTAACACTGGCATAGTAACAGCAGATGCATCTAGTTTAGATGCTAACCTATCACCAGGTGTTTTTATATTTGGTATCAGAGGTAAAACTGCTGGTGATTATGTTGTTGTTGAAGAATTTAGTGTTGGTGTTTATGACTCAGCAGAAAGCGAATTAGAAAGTTCTACTGCATATTACTATGATAGTGATAATACAGAATACGATGAAGCAGAATTTGTTACATATGCGGTTGCTGGTAACAGAGTACCAACCGGGGTAACAATAAAATAAATTGGGTACACTACATTTAGACATAACATCTAGAAGTAAGGTATTTAATAGTTTATTACCTCAAGGTAATTCATATTTTCATAAGTTTGGAAAACGGCCTTATCCTCTTTCTGATTTAAATTTATCTAAAGTATCATTTAAATTATCTAATTTATCTTTATACAATAAAATATTTTGTAATTCTTTTTTTGGTGATTCTTTAACTCACCCAAAGATAACTTCATTAGCAAGTAGATGTTATACTTTTGAAAAAGAGCTGTTGGTATTCACTCAAGGCAGTACCGTAGATAAAGTAGTTTTAGAACATCTTAAAAACAAAAATGTAACAATATATTTGAATCTATATGGCGCATTTGATACAGCAAATTTAGTTACACAAAATTTAGATTGGGATTATATTAAATCTTTAATTGAATTTTATCAAAATAAACTTATTATAGAGTATCATATATTTAAACAAAATATTTCAAGTATAGAACCTTTAATTAATCTTTGTTTAGAAAATAATGTTACACTTAATTTTAAAAAAGACAATTTTGGTAATGGTCCTGTAAATATTTTTAATGAGTTTGGTGAATGGCTATATGACTTAAATAGTATAGATAGTAATTATGATATTTTAGGCAAATTTTTAGCAAACAACGAGTTGCTTGATATTAAGAAAAAATTTAAAAAAGAAAACTTTAAGTTACAAAAATCTATTCAAGGTTATAGTAATTTAAAATTTTACTTACACAATAAATCAGATAAAAACATATTAAATATAGAAGTAGATGATTTAATTACTGAAGATATAAATATACCTCAAGAAGAAGACATGTACATTAATTTTTTAGGTTATGTTTTTAAAAATAAACTATTATTTGAAACGTTTAATCAGTGTATATGTAATGATTGGGCTAAGGATTTAAAAAAATATATAAATTGTATCAATACTTTTGGCTACGATAATAGCAAAGAAATTTTAGAGACTATAGAAAATGAAGTTAAGTTTAAATATAGATATGGTAGTGAAGTTTTATTTTTAAATGCACCACTTTGGCAATTCCATCATACATCAGGTTTAAAACTAGAATTTTTAAAGGTGATGCCTTACATTAATTATTTACTAAAAAATATTAAAGAGAATAACTTAACTAAACTGTCTTAGTTATAGAAATATCTGAGATATTATTACAATAATCTAAAGGACAAATTGTTTTAGTTTCCGGTAACTGCCAATCCGCACTACCCACATTACCAAAGTTTACTGCACCACACCAACTGCTATACATTTCGCCATTGGCATCTATATTTAAACTTTCAAATCCTAAGTGGCACTTCATACCTTTAAAATTATTTAATTCCTGATCAATTATTTGGTGACTTTGCACATACTTTGCTGAACCATCCTCATATAAAAACTCTGTCATCCATGATGTATCTTCTACGACTTCTTCTGATTGATTATGTTCTGATTGATGTTGTAGCTCTATAGGCATAGGTTTGATACCTGGTCTTTGCAAAACTTCTTGCTCAGCATCTGTGTATTCCCAATATGTTTCCTGTTTACTATTACGACCAAGCAGTTTTTTATACATTGTTTTAACACAGATACTTACATTGTCGTATCTATTATGTTGGCAGTCCTTAAATAAATCTCGTAATTCCTCTACAAATTCGCCCAATCTGAGCACGTCTCCGCCTATTCCAGCAATATTAATGTCTATTGTTACATGATCCTTAATCTCATTTATAACATTTATAAAATGCTCTTTATCTTGTGACAAAGGATGATAAGTTAAAACAACACCATCCATATAATGTTTTGCTTTGCTCCACCAATTTACAGTTCTACTTGCATTGGTAAACACAACATTATGGGTATTAAACTCACTTATTTTGCGTATCACGTCTTCAAATCCAGGCATTACAGTAACTTCACCGCCTATTAATTCATAGTCTACTCTTTTACCCTGATTGTTATAATGCGTTGACAGGCGCTCTATGGCAGTCAGATAGGCTTCTAAAGGTAACCACTGCTTACTACCATCGTGTAATATATCAGGGCAATATTCACATTTGTAATTACATTGATTGCCCATATTCCATTGTATACGAATACTATCCATAGGACCACGAGCATGTGGACCACGAACTGAAACCAACTTGGACATTATATTCCTATTAAGACTGTAGCAGATCCTTTGTCAACGGTATGACCACAGGTTACAGTACTCATACCCTGCATAGCAGGAAACTTATTTTCACATAGAACTGTGAATGATCCACTAAAAATTCTGGCAGTAGCCGTAGTGTGAGGAGATTCTCCATGAGTTAATATTATATCACCTACAAGAGATAAGAAACTACCTTCGCAAAATACAGTGAAAGCAGAAGGTCCTAATATTAGGCCTCCACCTGCAGTATCTAAAAATTGTCTTGCGGCTCCTGGCATAATAGTATTTATCTTCTAAGAAATACTATTCACCTTCCTGAAGTCTTAGGTAATCCTTTGCTGATTTTTCTGTGCTTTCTACAATAGCCAAAATATGATCTAATGAAATAATAATTTCATCTGTGTGTCCTGTATATATAAAAGGAACCACAGCAATTTGATCTTCCATGATAACCACTGTATTTGGATTATTTAAATTTACTATTTTAGATTTTTTGTTGTAGGCATTTAAAGTAGCCATAAGTTCAATACCACTATTGAGTTTTATAGTTACTACTTTGCCTATTAAATTTTCTGTTTCAAACATGTAATATATTTATAGCCGTAAAGCAATGATTATTGAGATTATAGGCTAAATCCTTTAAAGGAATCTTTTTCCACATCTTGCTTTGTGCCACCTATAATATAACTACTTATTTCTGTTTCCTGTGGTGCTACTTGTACACTACCACCAGTAATCCATGTTTGAGTCCATGGCAGAGGGTTTGTTCCTGTATTAAATATTTTTTCTTGTCTAACGGCGTGCATTCTTTTACCTGCTATGTATTCTACATACTGCTTTAACAATTCAGCATTTAGTCCAATAATACTTCCATCTTTAAATAAGTAATCTGCCCAAGCCTTTTCTTGTTCTACTGCATCTAAAAACATTTGAGTACACTCTTGATAAGTTTCTTTTTCAATTTTTGCAAAATCTTTATCATCTAGAGGTAAAAGTTTTAACATTGTTTGCGTACTTGCTAAGTGAACATTTTCATCTCTAGCAATAAACTTAATGATCTTTGCATTACCTTCCATTCTTTTAAGTTCAGCAAATGCCCAACTACATGCAAAGGATACATAAAAACGTACACCTTCCAATATGTTTACACTCATCAAACATAGCCATAAACGTTTTTTATGCTCGTATTCGTCATACTTTTTACTGCCCTGTTCTTTAAGCCTATTGTATTCAATCAGTTTATCGTAGTTTTCTGTTATGCTATCAGCACAATCACAAATTTCTTTGATATCTAACATTTCATCAAAAACTTTGCTTGGATCAGGATATACATTTCTAATTATATGTGTATAACTTTTACTGTGTATAGTCTCACTAAATGCCCATGTTTCTACCCAGGTTTCTAATTCTGGTATAGATGCTATAGGCAGAAAAGCCAAATTAGGAGAGCGACCTTGTACACTATCCAACAGTATTTGTCTTTTTAGATTACTAGTAAAAATATGTTTTTCAAAGTCAGTTAAACTTTTAAAATCACTTGCGTCTTTTAGTATATCTACTTCTTCTGGTCTCCAAAAGAAACCTAATTGTTTATCAGTAAATTGTTCAAATTGCTTGTATTTTAGTGTATCATATCTCTGTATAGAAACTCCACCAGCAGGATCTAGAAACATTTTTGCTTTTGTATGATGTTTTTTATTTTTTGTATCTAGTACTGTCATTAATTTCCGCCTCTAGTTCTATTTAATGCCGGTCTTTGTCCATGTCTTTCTAAATAGTGTGCTATTAGATCTTCTTCATCCACACTATAGGTAGAGAAAGTTTTTTTTATTTCTGTTCCTATTATATTAGTATATGAAAATTCTTCAGTATGACTTTGCTTACCCCATAATTCCATTTTGATATCATTCTCTGCCATTTGCTGTATGATATAATCTGCATTTTTATGACCTGTTGGACTTCCTGGATTATGAAGCCTGTGTTCTCCCCATCTTTTTTTGATGGACATTCCATATTTTCCAATATAAATTATTTCTTCTTTTTTATTGCTGTCGTTTATTAATACCCAACAATACACCCCAGACTTTACTTCACTTGCAAATGGTGTAAGATTACTACTAATTACGCCATCAACAACATCTACATCGCCTGCCTTTTGAAATCCTAATGCTTGTAATTCTTGGCTTGTCATATTTTACAACTCTCACAATCGTCATCATCTATAAACTCTGTATTTGTTACAGGTTCTTCTGCACCAATTACGCCGTTTGATGTGTCTTTATTTATGTCTATCTCGCCTTGGCCATCAAATGTATTATTATAATATAATTGTTTGCCGCCATATTTATAAAACATAAGTAGGTCCTGTATCAATACACTCATTGGTACTTTTTCATCTTCATAATGCTCAGGGTTATAGGAGGTATTTACAGATATTCCTTGGTCAATGTATTTTTGTAATACAGCCATTATCTTTAAATAGCCTTGAGGAGACTTTTGATCCCATAGTAAATCATATTTGTTTTTGTAATATGGAAATCCGGGTACAACTTGTTTCAAAACACCATGTTTGCTTTGCTTAATACTTACATAACTACGTGGTGGTTCAATACCATTGGTACTATTACTAATCTGTGCAGATGTTTCTGCAGGCATCAGAGCCATCAATGTACTATTCCTAATACCGTGTTCTTTTAAATCTTTTCTTAATTGTTTCCAATCGAGCCGCTCTTTGTGTTTAACTAATTCGTCAACATCCTTTTTATATGTTTGGTTAGGTGTAATTCCTTGTCCGTATTTAGTTTCATTTGTTCCTGGACATTGGTCTTTTTCCTGAGCTAATTCCATACTTGCTTTTATGAGTCCATAACTCCATGCTTCTGCCCATTCATCTACTAATTCTAAATTAGGCTCTTGATATGTGCTGTCATGTTTAGCCATCCAGTATGCAAAATTTATTATACCTATACCTAGTGGACGTCTTTTCATTGTACTAAGCTCTGCCGCTAACACAGGGTAGCTCTGATAGTCTAAGAGCTCATCTAAAGCCCTTACGGCTAAATTCCCTACTCGTTGTAGTTCGTTTGTATCTTTTATTACTCCCCAATTTATAGCACTTAATGTACATAAACTTATTTCACCATCAGGATCATTAATATTGTCTAGTGGTTTAGTGGGCAAATCTATTTCACAACACAAATTACTTTGTTTAATTGGTGCTAAGTCTTCTATAAATGCACCATGTGTATTTGCATGGTCTACATTCATTAAATAAATTCTGCCTGTGTCTTTTCTTTCTGTAACAAAGGAACTAAAAAGTTCTATTGCAGGTATAGATTTTTTCCTAATACTAGTCATACGTTCTGCTTTTTCGTATAACTCTTGAAACTTGTTTTGGTCAGTAAAGAAACTATCATATAATCCAGGAACATCACGAGGACTAAACAATGTAATATTGCCGCCACTAATAAGTCTTTCATACATTAGTTTATTAAACTGTACACCATAGTCCATATGACGTACTCTGTTATCTTCGACGCCTTTATTGTTTTTTAATACTAGCAAGTCCTCAACTTCAAAATGCCAAATGGGATAGTATAATGTTGCCGCTCCACCTCTTACTCCACCTTGACTGCAACTTTTTACAGCACTTTGGAACATTTTATAGAAAGGAATAACTCCTGTATGTGTAGTATCTCCGCTTCTAATAGGTGAGCCTAATGCTCTTATGCTACCTGCACCTATGCCTATACCTGCTTTTTGACTTACATATTTAACAATAGCACTACTTGTTGCATTAATACTATCTAGACTATCTCCTGTTTCTATAAGTACGCAACTACTAAATTGTCTTTGTGGTGTTCTCACACCTGCCATAACTGGTGTAGGTAAGGAAATTTTAAAAGTGCTGATAGCATCATAGTATGCTTTTACATAACTCATTCTGGATTCTGCTGGATACTTGCTAAACAATGTTGCCGCAATCATCATATATGCTACTTGTGGTGTTTCGTATATTTTTCCAGTTGCTCTATTCTGTACAAGATACTTGCCACGGAATTGTTCCATTGCGGCATAAGTCAATACTTCATCTCTGTTATGATCTATAAATTCTTGTAACTGGTTAATTTCGTCTTTGGTATAGAGTTGTGTGAACTCTGCATCATACATACCTGCATCAATATTTTTATCAATAATATCACATAAGCAAGGTGGTTCAAAAATATTATATACCTGCTTACGCAAATGGTAGTTAATAAGTCTACCTGCTACATACTGATAGTTTGGAGTTTCTTCTGAGATGAGATCTGCGGCACTTTTAATAAGTGTTTCTTGTATATCTTCTGTTGCTATACTTTCAAAGAATTGAATTTTAGAATTAATTTCTACTTCTGAGGCACTCACACCAGATATACCTTCACATGCATACATTACTACTTTATGCAATTTGTCTATATCTAAGTTTTCTAGTGTCCCGTCTCTTTTTTTAACCTGCATCTGTGTCCTTTACTGTATCTAAAGTATATATTTATGTTTTTCTTAGTGTACTATAAAACAGCACAAAAGTCAATATACAAATTGTTTTTTATCCAGTTTGTGTATTGTAAAGATTGTACTATTTTTTTTAACATTTTCCAAATCTGTTATTTGACCTGGAAAAAAATTATAGACTTTATTATTATCTAAAAGGACTAGCCCATGAGATCCATCTATATTATTACTTATCACTGGTAGGTGAATTTCGCTGTCAGTTATGAATTTTCTATGTATTAGATGGCTTGTAATTAATAATGTTATACCACTGTGGCAAAAATACCCTTCACTCACTATTTCAAATGGTGTAGGCCATGTTTTAGGTGTATAGTAGTCTATATATCTATCTAATAATTTTATAGGCTCATATTCTAAAACAAGTTCTTCAGGTGTAGTAAACTCTTTTTGCCTTAAATTTCGCCATATAGATAGGCGATCATTAGCAGAATGATTCTTAAAAAACATATGTTTGAGTAATTAAGATTTCCAACGTCTGGTAACGTATTTCATTGTAGTAATTTTATTTACAGTACTTATAGCATTAACTAAAATATCTGTGTTGTTAGCAGGATTCAATTCGGCTGTAAAACTAACACTACCTGTAACTGTATCTGCCACATCCGATGCATCATCTCTAAACACAACCGTTGCATTACCTGTATTAGCATTATAAAAACTACTTGCATGTAATTGGCCTACACGCCTATAATTACCATCACTGGTTCCTGTAAAGTCTACTGTATAGTCTATAATATAAGAGTCGTAACTTACTGTAGAAATTGTTGCTACAGTAGTATTACCTGCCGCAGGTAATGAAACAGATTCAACATCATCAAATGTTGTAACTTTAGATCCACCACCACTGGATTCAGATGTTAGTAATTCTATGTTTGTTCTAATATTAAGCAATCCTTTAATGTCTGGGTTTGCTGTTTTAAAATATATCTGATTTACAATATGGTTAAAGTCACTTGCTTGGTCTCTGCCGTTAAATGTAATAAACTTATTGTCATCTTCGTTTGTAATTGCAAGGGTGTATGTCCCTAAATTACTTCCAGAAGTATAAAATTTGTCATTTGATTGAACACTTGTAAATAACGGAACATTCTTATCAACAACTAAATTATGTAACCATTGCTCTAATTTGGCTTTAATTGTATGAGTACCTCTAGTTTTAGGACCTATAGGCAAACTAAGTGCTGACATAGTTCCTGCTGAATCTTCGTGTAATGTAAATTCTGATCCTCCTGACGAAGAGGAACCTAAACTATCGAATGATGCCTTAGTAGATACATAAATTTGATTAGTTGTATTTGGTATATATGATATACTAGGGAATTCTGCTATCCCTTGAAATACACTTATTACATTATCAAGTGTAACACTATTTGATAAATCTATGCTGTTTACTGGTGTATGCTTGGTTAGTGTTGCACTACCTAACACAGGACTATATGTTGCAGTAACACTATCTACGAGAGGTGCTGTAGTTGGTATAAAGAAAGTATTATTTGTTACTCTTGTACTTAACAATGTTTTAGTACCATTTGATATTGCTGAAGCATCAGATGAAGCACTTAAATCTATTTGGCTACTAACAGGTAGTCCGTGAAGTGAACTTACTATTTGTATATTAGCACCAGTGTTATCTGAACCATAGTTAATATAATTTAAATCACCTGCTATTGCACTTACACCGTTCTGAACTACTGTAAAACTTGTAGTACCACTAACACCGGTTACTTGGTAAGGATTTGAAACAAACACACTTGCATTTGATCCTGTGAAATAAACATAGTCGCCTTGTACTAATCCTTCTACATTACCTGTAATTGTGACAGCATTACCGGCTCCAGAGGCGCCAGCTGTTACAGCTCTTATAGTAGCAACACTATTGCCTGAAGGCAAACTAACTTCCATTGTGCTGGACTGAACATTACTTACTGCTAGTGATTTTCCTTCTAACCAACAATTTGCATTTAAATCTGTAAGGTAAACAAAATCATATGTAGTACCTGCATTTCCATAAGCAGGTGAATTACTTGAACCAGAACTTATTGTTACTGTACTACCACTAGCACTAATACCCACTGTGCCTGAACTTTTAAAAGAATTATCACTTATTAAAAAATTACCTAATACAAGTCCTGATGGATTAGAAATTATAGAGCTATCTTCAAAAACAGCAATATGTTTGTAATCTAATCCTATATGTCCTGTTCCTGATGAGGGAGATATTCTTACTAAATCATGATTTAATTGTCTATAAGTTGGTACACTATAATCTGTATAAAAACTATTAGTGCTTGATCCTGGATATATAACTCCACTATTAGATAATGACTTAATTACACTAGCATTACTATAATATGTAATTGATATTTTATCACTTGTTAATGGAGATGTTCTAAAATTTAGTACATGAGTATTACTTGCTAAAGTTGATGTACTAAAACTGTAATCTTTTGATGTTGCAGGAGTATAATTTGCATTGTCGCCCAACAAAACTGTTTCGTTTTTTAATACAGTAATATCTGTTGCTTTAAAGTTTTCGTTTGTAGAAATACTTTTTATATTATTAGGTGTAAAACTAATACTATTAGCATTACCTAAAGTCTGATTGCTTGATACTGTTATATTAGCACCATCTATAGAGCTAACTGTTGCAGTACCTACAATATCGTTTCCTGTAATTACATCACCAACTCCTATATATGAGTTAGATGCTGTAAGTGTAATAATATTGCTTTGAAAAACAGCATTGTGTATAGTAGCATCTACTGAACTTGTTACTACTGGTGTTATTTCATCTGAAAAAACTGGAAGTCCACTTCCTGTATAGGTATTGGAACTAGTGCTCCATTGTGCTGTTGTACCTACACCATCAAAATGACCTATTAATAATCTTTTGTGAGGTACTGTAAAATGTATAATTCTTGTATTAGCAACATCTTGTGTTAAATTTACAGAACTAGTTGTTGATTCAAAACTACTTATATTAGATGTAGATGAATCTACATCACCTCCAATATAAACTTGACTACTATCTAATGCTAATCCAATTTCACCTTCTCTTAAAGGCTGAGGTAGATCCTGCTTAAGACCTCTCCTATTTTGGATTCTTGATATAACTACGTTGTTATTTGCTGTTGCCATACTAATACTTCTCCTGAGCTACTAGTATTTATCATTTTTGAAATTATTTTGAATAATAAGATGCTAATCTATCTGACCAAAGTCCACAATATTTTTCGTACTCTGAACCTTCTATAACAAAATCTTTTACTTTGCCTTCTCTATCTACCATTAATATTGCAATTTTAGATATCTTACTATCAAACATTTCGTTATGTGCTAATGCATAAGCACAACCTTGCATAAAGTAGTCGTCAATCCATTCACGTTTCTTCATTTTTTTGGCTGTTTTAAAGTCTATGATTGCTTCTTCGCCTTCATACATACCTATAGCATCTGATGTACCTGCGTACAGTCCTTGTGCAATTAGACCAACTTCAACTCCATAAAGCTCATCTACTTTACATAAGGCTTCATTAATCATATTTGTTGTCATAGTTTTTGCTAATTGGCTAACGACATTTGTACCAAATGTGTCCCAATCCTCACCTAATATGTACTTCTCTAATGCATTATGTACTTTAGTACCAAGTCCTGCTGACTCTGTGCTTATACGAGTTGCTTCTGCTTCGCCTACACGTTTACGCCAATTAATTAAAGCAGTTTTATCACCAGTATCTCCTAAGATAGTGGTAACACTTGGCACAGGATTTTCATCCTCTCCAACATATTGTCTGCCTTGTTTTGTTTGAATTCGTCGTAATGACGGATAGTCGTATTTGGATTTAAGCATTTAAGTAAATATTATTTACTACTATTTACCAGGAAATATTCCAACTTATTGTATTATTGGAATTTAAATTTGTAACTACGGTGACGCCATAGCCTAGATCTTCAAAATGTTTTTTAACATAATTCATTTGATCTAGTTTTGTAGGGTCTGTTGTGATGCTATTCCAAACATTGTAATATACATTACTGTTTGTCATTACTGAACTGGATACAACATTTGCATAAAGCACACCAGAATCTATATTTGCTAAAACTATACTTTCTACCGCTCTGACCTCAGAGTGGATGACACTATTATTTCTGCTGTCTTTTCTGGCCTGTGTAGCATTTACAAATATATTTGCCATTATAACTCCGCCTTTATATCACTCAATGCCTGATCTCCAGCCATTTTACCTACATCTACTGATGGTTCTTGTTCATCAGTGTCTACGTCAGCAGACATCTGATTTTTAAGTTTTATTAATTCTTTGTCTATACTACTAGCATATCCGCTATCATTAACTGCTTTAATAATCTCATCTGTAGTAGCAACGTAACCTTCGTCACTAAGCAACTGTTTAAATTCTTCTGTAGATAGCGATTCATCTGAGTCCATTCTCATTACAAGTATATCTTGTACTTTTTGAATTAGGTCTGCTTCGTAACCTTCTCTGATAATATCACGTATTAGCATTTTACAGCTCTACAGGTGCTCTCCCCATTGGCTCTTCTTCTGGACCTGCCGCCGCTGGTTCGTTGACATCCATATCACCTAAATCGTCATCTCCCATAGGATCCATATCTGGTTCAACCATATCATCAGCACCTAAGTCTCCAAGTCCGCCTGAGGATAAATTCATATCTTCACCAGTAATACTGCCTACTAGTTCGTTTACACCGTCTTTTGCCGCCTTGGCACTTTCTAATGCTTGGGTTAATGTTTGTTCTGCTGAGTCTTTAAATTGAGAAGCCTTATCTGCTCCAAACTCATGAACCATTTGATCTGCTATAGCAGGAATATCTTCGTTTACCATTCTGCCTAGTCTTTCAACGTGGTCCTGAATGTCGTCTGCTAATGCTCTAACAGCCATAACAACTTCTGCTTCTTCTACAGTAGTACCTTCAATTTCTTCTGATAACATATCATTTATAATGTCGTCAAACATACTTTCTGTTTTTGTTTTCTTGCCTAAGATCTCTTCGCCTTTTTCTTTTGACATTTTAACTGGTTCCATTTTACCGTCTATCTCAACTTCTTTTTTACCATCAACGGCACCTTGAGCAATAGTCATTATATATTTGTCTTCGTTAGTTTTGTGTTGAGCAACTTTGGCTCCAAAGAATTTAATACCATTTGATAAAGCATCTTCTTCTAAACCGTTTAGGAAGCCAACAATTGAGTCTCTGCTTTTACCTGATACTTCAGCAAACAATCCAAGTTTCTCTTCTATAGCATCTATACTTGAAGGGTCTGTAAGTTCAACACCTACTTCTTTTGCTAGTTCACTTAGTAGGTATTCGTTAAGGTCTGTATTAGGACCATCTACAGCAATCTCTTCTAGTGATTCACTTTTAGAACCACAACTTGATTCGTAATAGTCTTTTGCCGCTTTAATAATTATAGGAAGTACAATACCATCTTCATGTGCATATCTGCTATCTTGTCTGAATCTATTCATACACTCTGAACTTGCTTCATCTGTTGTGTAGCCTGCGTCCATTAATTCTTTAACAGTTTCTCTTAACATCTCACACATGGATTCGTAAGCAGGTGATTCTGCATACATACCTTCGTTAAGCATAGTATCTATAACGTCTTTTATACCTAAATATTTTGCATATTCAGGTTCAAGTTGAAATTGTTTACTGGTTCCTTTAAGTTTGATAATTGCCATATTAGACATTTCTCTAACTGTTTCTAATTTTTCTTTTTTAGGAAATCCAGTACCAATTTTGACTCCGAAATGTTCGCTCAACAACTTATTAATTTTATTAATTTTTGTTTTACCTGCTGGGTTAAATTCTCTAATAAACATGATATCTTCCTAAATTATAAATGTTATAGTCTTATTTATCATTTTAGTAAAAATTATAGATCAGTTTTAGTATATGGTAAATTGGTATTTTACTTCTTTAAGTATTAAAACACTTTCTTCCATACGAGTTTGTGCGATTAATTTTCGGTCTAAATCTTCAGAGGTGTATATAGTATGCTTATAAAAATTTATATCGTTTAAATGTTTATAAAATAAATTACATAAACGATTTATGCTTGAGGGATTAGGCTTATTTTCAATATTTTTATCGTTAAGAGTTTTACATACAGACGTTGCTGTTTTTAAAAATGGTATATTTGTAGCATATACTTCATGTGTTATATAATTTACTACATCATATCCAGGATCAGATTTTCTAGTTACAAAAACACCACGTTTAACAACTTTATCAGTAATATTACCTAATTTTTTTGCTATGTATTTTTTATTATAATTTCTTTTTTTGTGGGTAGATTTTGTAGCCAAGTTCGTCACCTTTATTAATTTTTTGAAAGATGTCTTTTTTATACAATTCTTCTGCAATATAAAAATCTCTTTCTTCCATGCTATTTACACTTAAAAAGCCATTTAGTTCAACTTTATTGAAAAGCCTAGCCTCTAAACTGCTTATTAAATTTAGGAAATTATTCTTGTCTTTTACTGCTTTCATATTAACCGGCGTGCATGGCGGCCATGTGTTTTTTGTATTTTTTGGTACCTTTCTTGTGAGGAGATTTGCCTTCTTCCGCCTTCTTTTTCTTTTTGGTAGTAGAGTATACACTTGGATTAGGTCGTTTAATCATTTTGCTCATAGGCTGGACAACTGTGGCTATACCACCTGCTGAAGTTGTTTCGTTTATAATATCCTTTATAAGCATAATACTATTTATCTAATTTTTGCTTTAAATCTACTACTACTCTGTCTGCAAATTCGCTATGTGCTATTTTACCTCCATGCATATTATCCCTAGCAAAATCGGTGTTGCCTGAAACACCAACATCCATATCTATAAAACTTGAGTAAGTTTTTATAGGAACACCTAGGTCTTTTGCAAGATTTTCAATATTACCAACTGCTGAAGATGTTCTCATGAAACAATTATTCTTATCTAATATATCTTGAGCTAATATTTGTGTAGGAGTTCCAAAATCTCTAAATTTTAAAACTGTCTCACCAAAAATATCATTTATATCCTCTTGATGATAATTACTTTCCAGATTAGTTGCCAACCATTCACTCTGGTAAATGTCTGTTTTTATATCAGAATGTTGATCAAATGAATGAATAAAAGTACTTTTTCTTGCAGGTGGTGGTAGCATTATAACTATTGCCTTGCAATTTTTAATTTCTGCTTTAAAAAATAACTGAGCATACCAGGAACATAAATCTATTCCTCTGGCAGGAAATCCAATATTTACACACCTGTATCCTAAATTTTTAGATACTATCTCTGGCCATATGTTAGGCTGGTCAAGTCCTGTGCCAAATGTATGACTACATCCAAAGAATGCTATACAATCTGTATCAGTTGCCTCCTCACATCTAAGTCCGAGTTTATTAAATTTATATCTAACATTATCATTCATTACCCATCGTGTAACATCATTTAAATGTGCATATCCATTTTGTTGTAAAATTTTTGTTTCAAGTTTGTTATTAAGTAGTTTATTGTGATGACTGGGCTCATCTGTAACATGATATTTGGACTCATAACTAAAATTGTTGTCTTGTATTTCCACTAGCCATTCATCGCTCACTACTTTTGCAAGACTGTTAAAAAATATATTTCTCAACTTATGTAAATCAATTTTTTGATTTGTGTAGTACTGATTATGTTCCAAAGACATTTTTACACTATCACTTAAATTATTATAGTAATTAAATAAATGAAAATTGGGGGTTTGTATTTCCATACAAGTATTTATTTAGGATTTCTTTTTGCCATCCTTCATGTTGGCACACCAGTGGTACATTTTTGACTTCTCGCCACTGCTGTTTTTTGCTTTTTTGCGTAAACTGGTTACTGAACCTTTACAACTTGCACCTGCACGTTTTACTCTGCCAGGACGACTCTTGCCTTTAACTTTGCCGTCAGCAAAGTTTTCATCTATGTCTGGTGGTATAAATGGCATATCTACTCCTGAACTTCTTATATAATCATAAACATCTGTTTCTGTAGGAG
>Ga0222715_10001607_pt1 | contig 21437 bp, 17 predicted proteins | sample C33_9DmetaG_FD_165056 | JGI IMG/M metagenome (GOLD analysis project Ga0222715, IMG submission 165056) | Estuarine water microbial communities from San Francisco Bay, California, United States - C33_9D | ecosystem: Environmental > Aquatic > Marine > Unclassified | place: USA: California... | reverse complement strand
CTGGATGGGGCATTCTTTTCCCATGACAGGACAACAGTGTGCTTTGGCGGCTCGGCATCAAAGGTGACTGAAGTTGCTCCCGTGGAACCAACGGGGATGCCGTGGCTGGCAATTGTCAACTTGACAAAAGCAAGGGTGTTTCCGAGAAATCGCAGGCTCAAATCAGTGTAGTTGTAAGTCCCTGCGGCGGTTCCACCGACAACAACAATCCGCCCTTGTTTGGGAAGGTCGGACGGATAGCCATGTTGATAGGGGATGTTCAACGAAACCGTCATGGTGTTGGTGTCAAGACCGCCAAAGGAAGAACCCGTGATTGTTTCTCGGCCCGACATTCGGACATAACGAGCGCGCAGAAGCCGTGTCAATCCTCGCTCGCTCACCTGCTTTGCTTTACGACTGTTGATTTTGGCGGCGATAAGTCGGGTCGCCTCTTCTGTCCCCAAGTCGTAAGTGAGCGAAAGGCCACCTGCCGTAGCCGCCGCCGCCGCCGCCTTCAAGTCAACACCGATCACATTTGTTGCTTCAGTGGGAAGGGCTTCGTGGGCAATCGGTGTGCGAACAACAACAGTGAGTCCCTGCTTCCAATTCGATGAAGCGTTTGTCCCGTATTCCCAATCGGTGACATCATCATCGTAAGCGGTGTCGGGATAGGTGATGTGCATAGCAAAAAGACCGCTCTTGGGATAGCCTGTTGAAGAAGCAAAAGGCTGTGCCGTTGCGGGGTAAAGGGTCTTTTCATACCTCGCCATTTAATTCACCACACAGACTTCCCGTTGAAGAGGGTTTGGGCTTCTGCAAAGGTCAATGCCCTTCGGAATATCGCAACATCGGTTATGTAGGTGTCGTCCATGTAAATTGGGCCAGCGTTGTTTGTTCCTGTTGTTCCCGACCCCACATCTCCAAATTGTCGTGTAACCACGGAGGCCCCCTCTTGATTGAAATATCCCTCAAGGGTTATTCCCGCATCCAAGGCAAAAATCAAACTGCCACCATTTGTAGTCGCAGGCGCGCCAGGCACAGGTGTTGCCGTTGGATCTAACACAACATAAGGTGCGCCGAACAATGCCATTCCGATTGCGACCATGCCCCTTTCTCTTTGACTTCCGAGACTGGAATGAATGTCGGGATGATCTGCTGTTGAAGGCGATAGTCCGTCTGCACCTGTTTGGAATCCCAAGGGATCGGTATTTGGTGCGCTTCCTGCGTAGTTGTGGTCTTGGACATCAGCCATGTAATTCGTTAAATCAATGATTCCGTTTGTGACCGAGGGTGTGCCGCCGCTATCAATGTAGATGTTGCCTTCACTTCCAAAATAACAGAAGAAACGGCTATTGTCGGCATCATAACCCGCAACGATGTGCATCCATTGTTGCGTTTGATATTTGACAATCCCAAGAGTCGTGGCCTGTCCAAAAAGCACCCCTGCTCGAACATCAAAAGGAGCGGCTGTCGGACGCGTCACTGCAACAAATAACTGCCCGAAGCCTGTTCCAGCACCGCAACCGCCTATGCTCAATCCATAGGGTTTATTTGGACTGTTTTTAGCGATTCCATGCAATATCGGCCCCGAAACATGCGTGTCGGTGGGGTTCTTAATCCAAGCACTGATTGTCCATGAATTCTCACCAGTGAAGTTGTTGCTCACTGGATGGTCGTATTGCACCCCCGAATTCTCTTCAGCGAGGGTCACTGCATCACCGACAGTGAATTGTATCGCTTTGCTTTCCTCGTCTTTGCCCGAAGCGTATGCTGGCCCATTTGCTAAGGCTCTTGCCCCTGCTGTGGTCAAATAAACTGCTTTGCCATACAACTCATCTTCAATTTTGGTGGCATCCTCGGTGACTGCTCCCGATGTTGCCACATTTGTTCGTATGTAGGTCAACGCTAAATCAGTCGGCTCACCGTTTGAATCCAACTCCATTTTGTGATGAAAACCTCGCAAAGTATTGTCGTTAATCGTGTCATTGTTCTTCAAATCCGTGAAGTCAAGCACCGCCGATGCAGTGGAGACATCTCCAAGGTTTTGAAACCCACTAAATCCAGTTGGCCCCTTTGAATAATGGTGTTTGTAAAAATCCGAATAATCCTTGTTTGTTCCGTCGCTCACATCGAAGGTTACCCCCGTATGGCCGCCACCAAAGAACAGAATCCCCTTTGAATCAACTATCGGCTCAAAAATTTCAACGACTACATCCTGCAATTCAGTGGTTCCATCGGTTGCGAAAAGGGCTTCATAGAATTGTTGTGTTTCTTGATATGGTCGTATGTTTTGAATTTGAAATGAATCGGTTGAAGCATTGATTCCAACAATTGAATTCAAGCCTTCAAAGGTCGCCAACCTGCCATTGATTCTCAAAATACCTTTGTTGCTTGAAGACACTTTTCTTGCTCCACGAAGAAGCACTTCTTGAGCAGAAATGTCAACCGATATTCGGTTGATGGGCGGATCTAATGCGGGATTGAATGATGCGGGGGCTGGACTCACGATTGCGCCTGCCCCGCCAATGTCAAGAGTTGGGGTTTTTGTGACCACTGAAAAATTTCCTCCTAAACCATCGTAAGAGCGAAGGGTATCGTTGAGATGTGTTGCTCCGTGAGGCGCACCCGTAAATGTGGTGATGGGAACAAAGGTTTCGCCATCAAGTCCTAAAGGAAGTGGCGCAGGGAATGAGTTGGCTTTGTAGTGGCGGCTATTTGTCGCCAACAAACCACCAAATCCAACTGCTTGCTTGGGCTTGTAAGCGTAAGGTGAATTGTTGGTCAACCACACTGCAAAGTTGCGACCCGATGCGCCAGGCACAGTGCTGTGAATGACAATCGAAACGCCGTTCTCGCCCGTCCTGCTCTCCACCGATGAGCCAACAAATGCACGAACATACCCCATGTGACTTCCAGTGTTTGCACTTGAAGGACTCGCCGTAAAGAGCGGGGGCGGGTCAAACGCACTGCCCCCTGTGCTATTCTTGGCATCGGGATGTCCTGCCATGTTAATGCGCCGAATGACTTCTTCAACCACACTGGCAAAATCCTTCTCAACACTTGCTATTTCTCCCAAGTTGATAGTCATCGGTTGAACATAATCCAAGGTATCGTCGCTCTTTTTTCCTTTCAAAGAAAGTGCCGCAGGGAAGCAATCAACAGGCAGAATTGTGTTCCTGTCATTGTTTGATTCTTCCAACTCAAACGGATCGAAAACAAAACCATTCATGTTCGTCCCATCGGGGTGAATGTAAAATTTGGTGTCGTCGTTGTAGTCAACAAACACCTTTTCTGTTGATGAAGTCCAGTTGAACAGGGTTCGGATTTGTGAGGCTATGTCGCCAGCCAAGGTTGCGTTTGTTGTGTAGGTTGTGCTGTCGGGGAAAACGAAACCACCTTTGATGACAGGCATACCCTCAAGAAGCGTAGGAAGTGGACTTGGTGTGCTGTTATCGAAGGCGTATTTCGTAAGCACGATGTCAAGACTGGTTGATGTCAAGGCACTGATTTTTCCATAATACCCGTAGGTGTTGAGGAATCCTTCGCCAAACGAGACATATTCGTTGACAGCAAAACCCGTAGTGTCGTCAACAGTCAAGGTGATGGTTGAACCAGCAGTTGAGGATGTGGCGGTGCAAACGCACTGCTCCGATGGTCTTTGACAGCGAATAGAGGTTCCTGCATCAGTCAAATTATTGACCTTGAAGGCGGCGGCTGGTTCATACATCCCCCAGTCGATTGAATAACGGTTCTCGTATTGCGACATGTGCGGCCTGTTCATGGCTGTCATGGTGCAATCAATCATCAATTCCAGTGATTTGTTCGCTGGCAGGGGGTCGCCCTTTTCTGTTGTTGTTGACAGGATTTCTTGAACATCAAACATTGATGAAGGGAAAATTGGGATTTCAACGAGAGCGCGTGTGGACGCATAAAGTGTGGAGGTTGCCTTGTCATTCCGAACCGATGGGTTCCCAGTGGTTACCACACGGTCTTTCCAACCGTCCAAGAAGGAATGTTGTTCGTAGTCCGTTTTCGCATCAGCCATTCCCTGCCCTGCGCCACCGAGACTGATTGAAACGGTTGGCGATCCCATGTCACCGATTTCTTTCACAGGCGTTCCTTCGCTCAAATTGAAGTCGGTATCGGAACGCTGGTCTGCTATGTCCATCAGTTGTGAACGGCCACGAATGTTTGCTATGGGCGAACCCATTGAATCCGTTTCGGGCGAAATTTCTTCGACACGGGCTTTCATCACCGTCAATTCAATGGACACCAAACATGGGTCGGAGGGGTTATCAGTGGCAGTGACCAAGTCGCTTAACGCCTCATGCTTCATCCGATTGCTTGGTTGAATGAGTAACAAATTTTCATTGTTCTCAACTTCGTTATCTATGATGTCAAAAACGGTCAAGTTGCTTCTTGAGAATGCAGAAGGTGTAGCCTTTGAAGAAGAATGGGCGGTGCGGTCGTTGCCTCCCAATGAAATAACCGACAAGGTGTGAAAGTCGCTGTTTGCATCCTCGTCGGGGGTCATCAAAGAAGGAATGGCCTTCGGGCGGCCATATCCATTTTTTGAGGTCTGCGCCACCACCACGCAATCTTCAACATTGACAAACACCGATGGAGAAACATCTCCGAAGGGAGCCGAAGTCAAGGTGTGAGACTTCAAAGGGCGGTTGAAATTGGTGGTCGGCACTGAAACAATTCCCCCTGCCGCAGTGATGTCAAGGAGAATGTCATCGTGGTTTGAAGGAACGCTTAAATACGGCTTCAACAACAATTCTGCAATCGTCTTCGGAGTCCCGCTCACGGACAGAACAGTGCTTGCAGGGGGGAACATTTCTTTGACAATCAAATACCCTTTGTCCCCCGACGCATAATACGGGCTGAAAGCAGTGTTGACATTTCCCGAACCAATGCTCGTGCCTGCAACCACTTCACCAGTGAGATCTATGGCCTCATAGTGAACAAGGATTTTCGACGGGCCACCGTTTGAAGAGATGATGGAAGGCGCAGTGATTGTGGCAATACGGGCATTCTTTTCGGGAGTCAAATGCCGAATGTAGTGTGGATTTGTTGGTTTGTTGTTTTTCAAATCAGCCCTGTGTTCATAGTCCAACGATTTTAACAGAAACGGTCGAACATCCTCCACAGCGATTGCGATTATTTCATTGTGTGATGAAGAATTAAAATTGGCCGAAGAAAGGTTGCTATATTGGCCGATGCCGCCTTCAAACACAATTCGGTTAAAGGGTTGACTGGAACCATCAGTGGCTCTTGAAGTGGTGCTTTTGTTGCGAAAATCCAACAACTCTCCATTGAAAACGGTTTCAGTGACTTTGACCGCATCATTTTCTTGAATCATTGAATTGACTTCTAATTCATCCGTTTGATAATTGAAAGTGTCTGCGATCCCCTGCACTGTTTTCTTGACCACTTGCGATTCGGGGATTGGCAGTTGCCTCAAGAAGAATTCTCCATCCACGAGGTTGTAGGAGGTGACTCCTGCGCCACCCACTTCTGCGGTATCGGATGATTCGTTTAAACTGCTCATTCAAACACCTCAAATGAACCCGTATTTTTCAGTGAAATAACCGTGGACTACGCCCCTATCATGCTCGCTTAAAACCGTGTCGTATATGAGGACTTCCGCCACTCGAAAATTGATTGGGGCCAACAGCGAACCAGTCCCCGAAGAAGGGTTAGCACTGTTGAATGATGTGGTGTTTCCAAACAAAGCGAAATTATCCGATGAAGCAAAATCGAAAGCATTTGGCAATCCCCCTATGAATGAAGTTGACAATACCCCGTGATGGTAAATGTGAGCGTTTTGGTTTGTTCGGTCAATCACAATTGACACTAAAAGCGATTCTTGGTCTGTTGCTAAAGGGGACGAAGTGGAGGAATAAAGTGCAGTGTTTTGTAGTGAATAATTTGCCGAAGTCTTGTCTCCTGCTATGTTGTTCCGATCCGTTCCAAACAATCGAACCGTATGACTTGACGACCACACTGGCCGAATCATCATGAACACAGTCATGTCTTCTGTTGGTGAATCAATGGCAACACTTTCGCCAGCGAATGAACCAGTTGTTGTCCCATTGTGAAGCATAGCGGCGGTGGTCGCTACAAGACAAGCCCTGTTGTTGAAATGAACACTTGATGCCTCATATTGCCAATATCCCACAGGATAAACACCAAAGTTGTTTGAAGTCAAATCTAACCATTTCTTGAGGTTTCCTCCCGAAAAGTCGTTGGTTGTGTCCAATGCTTCAGCATTGAGCCATAATTTCAAATTGGTTTGAAGAGGTTCGGGGTCATTGACCAATGTTGTTCGTGCGGCTGTTCCCGTGGTTATGCGACTACGGGTGTTGATGAAATAGGCCGTGTTATCCAACCCCGACTTATCATTGAACCGTTGTCCCTTGGTGAAGCGAGCGCGTGTAAATGCGTCTTTTTGACGGGTTACACCATTTACCGCTTTCTCTTTGTTCCCATCGTCAATGATGAGATCGGCGTTGCCAAGCGTAAGCCATATCGGGGTTCCATCATCGTGATGAAAAAGAAAGCCTTGGTCTTCGGGATGATTTTTTGTTCCAAGAACCGCTTTGTTCTTTACCTTGACCGAATGGCAACCAACGATTCCTGTTAAGAAGTTGAGCGAGACAATTCGGATTCTTTCGATTGGATTCACCATGGGGTCAAGGTCTGCGGAATTTCCTATTCCCATGATGTTGCCCGATGTGTTCTTGACGAGACTTGAGGGTGTTTTAGTCAACCCTGTTTTTGGGTGAGTCCCTGCTTGATTTACAACACCGTTCAAGGGAGAGGCCACCAGCGTTGAATTGTTGATGTAACCTTCTGCATTGTTTGTCCAACGCTGTGCGCCACTGATGGTCAAGGTGGCCCCCGAATAGCGTTGACGAACCTGTTCGGGCGTGAGGCCAGTCACATAGGCCCCTAACAACTCAATGCCGCTATAATAGTCAGTGACTCCACTTTCGTTAGCAGGCGGGTCATAGATTCGGAATTGACCCAAAGTGCCATTGTTGCTGAAGTCGTAAGCAATCAACACAAATGGCTTTTGTAGCCGCCCTGTGTGTTCGCCCGAACCATCTCGTGATTGCGTGGGAGATGCCTCGAAAGCATTGTCAAAGAAGTGAATATCGGGAACCTCTATGTCGTCGTTGAAATCCCAAAGACCAATCGTTTCGTTTGTCGCCAAAAGGTTGCCCAAAGCAGGGTTTGTGATGCCACGGTTCAAGCGAACACTTTCAATGATGCCACGGTATTCACCTCCACGACCTCCGATGAACATGTCCGAGGATGTGTTCTTGAGAATTCTTCGCTCAACCAAATTCATTTCAGCAACCAATTCTCCATTCAAGAACAACTTGATTTCCTTTCCAGTGAATTGAGCAGTGACCAACATCAATGGCTGTGCGCCAAGCGTGAGGTCTTGGGGCTTATGTTCTCCCCCCGTGTAGGTTCCCGAATGCGATTCAGCAAGGACGGGCATGTTGAATGAGGTTTCAATGGTGAAATGTCCTCCCACAGTCTCAACGCTGAAGGTAAGTGCGTCTTCTTTGAACGGATCACCAGCCTTCAATTGAAAGCAACCTGGCTTTTCCAACACCACGCCTCCGTAGTCGGGGACAATAAAGGCATCAATCGTGAATTCTCCAAAAATGCCGTTGAGGGGGTTTGCTTGATTGGGATAATGGATGCGGCCAACCTTCGTGGCATGACTCATTCTTGTGTTCGCATTGGTTCCCGAAACAGCGTCATACGCAGGCCCCAACAGGTCAACCCCGCTTTCTTTGAATTGACCAGTGGGGACGACGATTCCATCCGTAAAACCATTGAAGCGAATGGCTTTGCTACGAAATTTGTGAACGCCCATCAAATACCCACCAGTTGTTCGATTGCCGCCATTGAAAGACGATATGTGAAAACAGAATCACCAGCCTCAAAACTTGGCTCAAACGACAACAGAACGGCTGGTATGGCAATCCCTGTGCGAATAAATGGGTTTGGTCGGACAATCTCTCCGTTGACTGTTTCGGAGGGGTCAAAGGCTTCTTTATTTTCACTTGCAGGGTAGTCTGTTGTTTTACCTGCGGGTAGAACAAATTGTCGTAGAATCCTTTGGTTGTTTGGCGAGGAAGCCAGTGATTCGTAAGGAATGCGAATCCCGACGATGTATTTTGAAACAACCTTGCTCTCACCAATGTTGAGGAACCGAGAGGTGTCAATGGAGGGTATGGACGAAGGGAGGTCAACCAAGCCGCCAGCAAGCACATTTGGATTTATCAGTGCGCCGCCAGCACTTGAATTCATAATAATGTTCATCAAGTCCTGCAACTTATCCCCTCTCGTCATTTGAGAGGTTGCTGTTCCGCCTGTGAAATTGCTGATGAAGAATTGAGAAGGCCAATTGCCTGTTGACTTCTTTCTTGAAACATTGAGGTTGCCGTCCTCGCCAAGCGTTTTATTCTTCAATTCAATGCGTTCCTTCGTGGACACGCTGGTTCCTTGAATAGCGGCAGAAAGGGCCGCCTGCTGTCCTGTTTTTTGGGTGATGTCAAAAATGGAGGAAAACGCCACTGTTGCACCATTCACTTTGACATTTGCAGAACCAAGAGCGGTGTTGATCGCATCCGAAATACCTTCAGTGGTGGTCGTTGCGCTGATGTCCACCTCAATGATGCTCTTTGTCGCCACAGTAGTTGCCGTGTTGGTGTCATTCAATCGGATGGTGATGTTCTCGCCCAAGTCTGCATCAACTTGACCTGCACTCTTGAAAGTGAATTGCGCTCCATAGGTGTTTGTAAGGAGGCTGGCAAAGGAAGCGAATTGTTGGCGGAAGGTGGGGTGGGGTGAGGATTGAGACACGCCCACTGAAAGGTCAATTGCCATGGACGCACCTGTTCCTCCCGTCGCATCCGTATCGTCTGTGAGGATGCCGTCAACTGAAATACCCACCGTGACTTGAGACAGGTCGATACCTGCTCGCACTGCGATAATCGGGAATGCTTGAAGTGAAACGGCTCGTTGAAGGCTGAAAGTGATGTTGGTTGCCTCCAACTCAATGACTCCACCATCCCTACGGATAAGTTGAATCATGGGCATGGTCAAATCCCCCTCGTAAAGCCACTTCCACGGCTTCTGTTGCGGAAGGTTCGTGCAACCTCTTCGCTTACCTTCTTTGCGATTTCATTTGCATTCCCGCCGCCTGTGACGCTGATGTTGAGGGTGATATTGTCTCCGCCTCGTGGTTGAGTCATAGCCCCCTTCATTTCAACGGGAATGCTTCGACCGTTGGGGAGGGGGACAATGGCTTCTGTTCCGTGGAGGGCAACGGGATAACCGCTCGATGGCCCTTTAGCAATCCCGCCATCACTGAATCCGAGGAGGCTCATTCCTCCGCTCACAAAGCCCCCGATTCCATCAACAACTTTACCCACGCCCTCAAGAATCGGATCCAAGAATTCCATCACATTCTCGAACATGTCTTCAAACAAACCAGCAACTTTTGTCACTATGTCGTCGAAAATGTCAATGATGCTTTGACAATGCTCCAAGAATCCATCAATGTCGCCCGAAAGCAGGGCTACAATTCCACGGAAGCCTGCCAAAACAATGCGAAAGGCCCCAATGACAATCGCAAGAACAATCTCTATGCCGTTGAGCATGGCTTTGTAGAACGGCATCACATACGGGCCAATAAGCGCAAACCAAGCGATAAGAACGGCAACAATCACGCCCAAAGCCTTCATCAAAAATTGAACAGTCTCACCGATAGCAAGAGCCACTTCTGCGAAGAAATCAAAAATTCCCGATGTCATCAAGAAGTTGATGAACACATCAATTCCTTCTTCGATGGCTGAAATGACATCCTCAAAGGTCATCTCGCTATCACCGAGAACCGCCTTAATCGTGTCAAAGAACACCATAAAGGAGCCAAGAATCATACCGATTGAGTCAATGAGGGCCTGCCCCAGTCCCGAACCATAAATAGCGGCCAGCAAGTCGAAATAGCCAGCCAAAATAACTCCAACGACCGCCAAAGTTGCAGATGAAAGTTGAAAAATAATTCCAATAACCACCCCGATTCCTTGAACGATTGGTGAAAAGTCAAGACCCGCAATCGCTGAAATATAATTCATAACCGAATCCTTCAAACCTTCAAACACGCCCAATAAAACACCGATACGATCAGTGATGCCAGGCATGATTGAGTCCATTTCACCAAACGAACCAGCCATCAAGAATATGACACCGACAATCGCCATGACGATGCCGACCATGAGAATTAAAGAGGTCATAATCATTTTGAAGCCGCCTCCAACGCCGCCCAACACGGACTCCAAATTCTCCATGTTTTCGGTCAACTCTTCTGTTGGTTTGTTCAGTGCTTCAAATGATTCGCCAACGACCTGCCCCACCTGTTTGACTGAAAGAAAAATGTCAAGGAATGGGCCGAATGCTTTCTCCAACAACTTGTATTTGATTGCCATCAACTGAATGCCTTTCGTGTGCTTCTTCAAAGGAACATTCGCTTTGGCGAAAGCGTTGATGAATTCAGCATACGATTGGTCGGCCATGTTTATTCCTCACGCATTTGTTGGTTTATCCTGTCGAAGAAGTCATCGTTTAGGCTGTCGCTGGTAGTCCGTAGTGGCCGCCCTCCTTTAGAACCACCGCCGCTTTTTGACTTTCTTTCCATGTCTTTCTGCATTTTCTCAACACTTTCTTTCTTGATTTCATTCGCAATTGAAACGAAATAGAAATCCAACAGGACGCGCTGTGCAGGTTGGTCGTCCCACGAATGCGGGGGGCAGTTGAAGTGAGAACCCAACATGAAAGTGATGCTTTGAAAGGTAAGAATCCGTTGCTGTTCAGCACTGATTTCAACTTCTTCGCCTTGGATGAATTTCTTCAAATCATCTTGGCTTAACCCAAAGGGCTTTCACCACCAGCAAAGGTTCCCACGATTTCAAAAATGGAGGGCAGAACCCTTTGGACGCAAGCCCCGACATCGGGGTGGAGGTTGAGCAATTCTTCCTTGGTCAATGAAGGGTCGGTTTCAACGATACAATTCGTGAACACATAACGCCAATAACCTGCCAAATCAATTTTCGGTTGAATGTCTCCCTTCACGGTTACAAAGTCAACGAAACGAGACATGGCTTCCTGTTGTTGAATCCAAGAAAGAGGTCGAACAGCGACGACCAACTCACCCATCGGGGTTTCCAAGGTGTGTCGGACTGGTTCGCTCGACAGAATAAAATCATTCTTCCGAGCCATTTTCTTCACCCTCTTCAACAGGTGCGGCATCGTCTTCAATCAAACGCTCAACGAGATCTGCCTTTGTTCCACCAAGATTCAAGCCTCGCTCTTTGAGAATAACGCGTAAGTCGGTGACGGTCATTTCATCGTAAGGGGTTGCTGGTTCGGGGAGCGGGGTGACTTCGGGGACTTCTTCAATTGGAGAAACGAGGGTTCCCGAAGTGTTGTCCAAGTTGGGAAGGTCGATGTGGACTTTCACATCCTCACAGGGAAGTCCTGCGCCTGCTTCAATTCGTGTTCCGTAAATTCGCCAATCAAGGGGGACTCGCACCCCATTCACCGTGATGCTTCCAGTCAATCGCATATTTAACACACCTACCATTTCTGTTATAAATCCTCTCAAAGCACGAGGTATGGACTATTCTCCACGATTTTCATGTGGCGCACAGCCAACTCAACATCAACAATCACCGCTCCTTTGTCATCGGGGATTTGATGGTCTGCCTTGGTGATAGTGTAGTCCTCAATGGTGATGGTGGCATCCTGTCGGGTGCTTGCAGAACCAGGCTTGTTCAAGCGCAGAACAATGTCGTTTGTGTTCTTGTGATGTCGTCGGGTTCGCACCTCCTCCCATAGCCTGTCGTCTTCAACAATTGCTTGAAACGACACGGTGTAGTTGCGCTGTGCTTCGGTGATGTCCGAGGCGAATTGAGTCCCGCCTTGCTGGACTTGATCGGCATCAGCAGACTGTCCTTCGTAGCCACGGATATACCAGCGAGCCGTATTTGTGTTGTTAATTTGGATGTTAATCGAAGTGCCACGGAGAACCAAACGCCCGAAGGCCTCAATGGTGAGGTTCATGAACAAATACGGTTTTTCACCATCAATTGCCAGCCCCGATACCTTTCGATTGGCGGCGTTGTTTGCAGTGTTCTCAAACATCCTGTGAGGCGTAAATACGCTGGCCGTATCGGTGTAGTGTCGGGCGGCCTCATAATTCAAAGCAACCTTCAACTCGCCCTCGGTATCAGCCGAGATTGTAGCGTCCGAGATTTTGCACCCCGAATAGATGCGTAGCAACTGTTCCACGCCAGGCGTTGCATCCGTTTGACGGAATGACTGTTCGATTGAGAAGGTGGGAAGTCCAGTGTGGCCGAAAATGGTGTGTTCAACACCGAATTTCAATTCCTTGGTCGTCGCATCAATGTGAGGGCTTCCATCCTTTTCATCAGCCAAATAGGTGATTCGCTCAATGCCGACTGAACCTTTGGTGTGAGCAAAGGTCAATGGTTCTTCAAGGTAGATGTAGTCGCCACTTACAGCAATAACGCGGCGAATTTCATTCTTGAACACGGTGGGTGCAGTTGCGTCTTGGCCAGGTATCGTATGTGTGTCTTTGTCAATGATTTGCACATAGTCGGTAAGGGCAGTGAAGCGTCCTGCAATCGTTGACCCGACATCTAAACGAATGTCTCCTGCCGCCGCCGTTTCCATGGTTGCGAGGAGATAAACAACGGCCCCTGCGCTTTGCGCTCGTGCCACTGCGCCAGTGTCAATGTCAGCACATACGGTGAGAGAAGTTGTTGCCGCTCCACCGTATGAACCGTATAGCACTGCACCAGCACTGCTCAAAGTCTTGAAAATGCCTGCCGTATGCGCGTTTTCGTGAGTTGCGTCATAGTTGGAGGTATCAAGGGTGATTGTAGTTGACGAACCTCCGCCCGACTTTGCTCCAATCAAAGCATTGGTTCCTGCTTCGACATTTGAACCGATTCCTGTTGCTGTTGTCGCCGCCACTGCGGAGACATCATCTGCATCGGAATTGCCGTATTCTTGCGCCCGATAAGTTGCCGTGGCGTATTTGAGGTTGAGAAGGCTGTGATTGGTCAATGTTCCCGAACCGCTCACATGAGAGAATTCGCCTTGACTTTTGGCTGTGTGGCCGCCGAAAGCGTATTTGAGCCAGCGTAGTTGGTGAGCGTTCATTTCCATGGAGCCGCCCGAAAGGGTTTCACGGCCACTGGTCAAAATGTTCACATCACGACCGAGGCCAACAATGTGTTGCCTACGAACATCAATTTCGGGTTCGGGGATCGACAGCGAATTGAGCAGGCCGAAGAATTGGTCGGTCAACACCTTTTGTGCCGCATCGGTCATGTTGGGGTCAAAGGTGGGACACTTCATGCTGTCAATGACCATGCGCTCGCCTGCGGCGGCGTTTGTTGCACTTGAGGCCAAAGCAGGCTGAACAGTGATTGTGTTAGCCGTAGTGTCGTTGGCCGTGATGTAGAATGTTCTTCGGGTTGAAGGAAAGTCATCGGAAGTGAGGGTGTTTGTTCCATAGAAGCGAACAGCACACCCGACGAGGCTGTTATCGGGAATAAGAAGCGTGGTGCTTTGCCACACGGCAGTTGAACCGATGGTGATTGTGGAGGAGTTGGTGGTTGAGCCTGCGGCAAAGGCAAACCCAGTTGAACCGCCGTTGCCGTCCACAACCAATCCCGTTTCGACACCCCACGAGATTTCTGCAATATCGCCCTTGTAGATTGTGTTCACCATTTTTGTTCACCTTTTGTTCTATGAGAGGGGTATGCTGAAGGTCACGATTTCGGCTTGAATTGTGTAGCGGAATAGATGTTTTGCCCTGTCGCTCAAGTCTGTTCGTGTCTTGAAAATGAGCCTATCAAAATTCGTGTTATCCCCCTTTCTTTTGCTGTGAAGGATTCTCCGAACCTCGTTCCGCAAATCTACGAGTCGGCTCTTGGATTTAACGGTTCTTATATCAATGGTGAGGTTGACATTCTCATTCACAAAGTCAAACAGCAATTCGGGCTGTGCTTCGGAATGGGCGGTTTCAAAAATACGAATCACATCATGGTCAAGCAGGCGTGTCCTTTTGCCCTCGCCCCTATCCAACACCGAGATGTCCTCGATGGTGGGTTTAGGCGATATATTCCAGTTGGTGTCCAAAATGTCTCGGACAACACCGATCATATCAGCCGTCATCTTGAATCAACTCCATGACTTTCTCGTAAGACTCAAGCAACTTCATAATCGAAGGGGCATTCTTCATTTGTTCCTCAACATTTCTGTTCAAGTGTTCTTCGCTGAAATCTAACTCATCCTCTTCAGCCATTTGCTTTTCAATCTCTTGAACACGCTTTTGTTCCCGTTTGAAACGCTTGTCAACGCCCGATGAAGAAACGAGCATTTTCTTGAATTCTTTTTCCAAGTCCTCAAGCATTTCAGCGTGAACGGTGAACATTGAGCGGCGAACCACATCAACCACCCATACCTGCAACGATGATGCTTTCTTGGTAAGGAATAAGAAGGCGTTTGACCTCCTCCTCCATTTTTTGAATCTTGGCGTTCAAGTCCACATTTTGTGTTCCTTCGGGGAACATAACCGTGTAGTCGTCGGCCATAAGGATGTCAATCGCAACCATTTTTGTGCAGGCATCCACGATGGTTTTATCCAAATACCGTTCTCCGTAGATGTAAGATATTTTGAGAGCATGGTTCTCATAGAACGGATATTGGTTGTTGAACATGATTGCCCCGTTGTCCTCCATAGACCACCAATCCTTCTGCCGTTCCTCATCAGTGGTGTCGGTCGCCAAACGATGTTGTCTTACCGTTGCCCCCGAAACATTGGCGGCGAAGGTTGTAGTCAAATCGGTGACGATGGTGAAGGTGTTGCCATTTCGGGTGCATAGAGCAACATGATCGTCGCCACTGTCATTGGTGATGAAAACAAGGCCATGGGTCGGGGTGAAGGTGCTTGCCGCATCAACAGTGAAATTAGAACCATCAATAGACTGAACGGTTGCAGAAACCGTAGTGCCGAGAGAGGCGGCGAACACATCATTGTTGGTCGTGGCGACCGTGGTTTTTGTTCCCTCGTCCACTGAACGCATAGATGAAATCATAATGCAACCGTCGCCTTCGTCGCTGTTCGCCGTAGCCAAGAATTCTTGATGAACATAGAGGGGCTGTGCAACACCGCTCGAATCAATTCCTTCGGTCAAAGAACCGATTTGAATCTGTCCCACATTCTCATTTGCGTCTTTGTTGATTAAATTCGCAACATTTTGAGCGATTGACTTCTCGCCGTATGTTCCATCCCAAGTGGTGCTTGTAGTCCCCCTGCTCAATGTAGCCACACCGTTTGCGCCAGGACAAAGAAACACCTTCTCGGTGGCTGAAAGATTGTGGGAATTTGTGACCTTCAACTTGATTCGTGATGAGGCTAACTCCCTGTAATAGTCACCCTGCCACACACTAAGGCGTAGGATTTGACGGATTGCTCTATTCCGTAGATACACCGCCCCCACATAATCCGTGTAATAGCGGCGACGATATGGCTTGAATGTGGTGAAATTTTGATATTCATCAGTCACAATGCGTGGTCGCCAAGCCATACGGCACATTTTGTCGATTTGGTCTTGGCGTTGTTTGATGAGTTGTTTCACATGGCTCTTAGTCAAACCACGCTCTTTGCTCTCGGTGATCGCAGACTGAATTTGCACCTTTGCATTGGCCGCAGTGGTGAACGCCTCGGAAGCCTTTGCAGTTGCCTTCAAATTGACTTCACCCGAAGACCCCGAAGCAACATCGGTTAAGGTGTAGGTTTTCCCCAGTGCGTCGTTGTCGTCATAGACCAAAACAACATCTCCTGCCTCATACCCCCACCTGCGGTATTCGGTGGCCTTGACGGGGAAGGAAATGACTCCTGTTGCTATGCTTGAGTTGGAGGCGAGAGCCACAGGTTCGGGTAAAGGAAGTTGAAGGAATTCAGCGACCTTTTCAACGGTGGTATAAACCAACTCGTCGGGATAAAGTGGTTGACTTGGGCGGTGGCCTGGATTAAAAACGCGAGCCATTCAACTATCCCACCACTTGCTCAAACCCTTTCCAAATCCGACATGTTAAGGAATTTTGAACGGGTTCCATCCTCAAGGTTCAATTTGACCTTATCACCTCGGATGTAGGAGATTGTTCCAACTCCCGCCCAAGACTTGACTCTATCGCCATGCTTAAATTCTTCGGACTTTCCTATGGCCTCACGGTATGTTTTCATAGCGGCAGGGTTGCCCGATTCTCCCTCTCGTTTGAGTCTCGCTAAACGATCCTCCCTGCTTTCATCAGCAGGGATTCTCTTTCCCGTAGTGCGGTCAACATTTCGTCGTGGCTTCATGGGGTCGGTTAATCCATCACGAAAACTGCGACGAATCATGAAGGCCTCTTGCATCTTGTCAAGACCCATCGCGTCTTGCATACCCTTAATTTGGTCATGGTGCTTTTGACAAACACGATAGTTGGGTAATGCTGGTTCTTTGTGGCAAATGTCGCACATCCGTTCACTTCGACGAATTAACCCCTTTCTTTCTCTTTTGTTCTGCAATCCTGGTCTTCTTTTGTTATTCAAACCACTGCGTTGTCCGAAGTCTATTTCATCGGGAATTTCGATTTCCTCACTACGGCGAACCACGAAGGCATCTCGCATCTGATCCAGTGTCATTGGTTCCTCTTCTCGTCCAACGACCTTCATGTTCCTCATACGGGAAGCACGATTCGCTTCTTTCTTCCGCACAGGACAAATCACGGCAGGTGTTTGAGCGGGACAGGTCATGCCGATTTCACGGCCAATCGCACCGCACACAGGACATGGCATGGCCTTGAGGACATCAAAGCCGACTTCCAAGGGGTCGTCTGCGGCGTTCTTGATGTCCATGTTCTGCGGGGGGGTTTGCATCATTATTTCGCGAGGAGTCTTTTCGGGCTTGCGCTTCATCCCGTATTTGTCGGGTTTAGGTGGCTTGGGATCGTCATACGGTTTTCGTTCTTTCATCGGTGGTGTCCTCCTAAATTGTAGTGCATTGGATGAGAACAAACAGCGCACCGTGGAGTCCAACAAAAGTGAAGCATTCCACAGTTGATGCAACGCGTTCCCGAACCGATATTCTGCACATCGAAGCGTTCACGCTTTTTGATCTCAACAAAGTGTTTTGAGGCTTTCTTAAGATTGTCTCGGCTGAAAGGTGAATCCGACTCGTGAATGTTGCCCTCTCCTTGAGCAACCTCAAGCATACGGATGTTTCGTCGCTTTTGGATTTCAAGGGCCGTTTCAAGGTCAATGTCTTGAACGGTTAAACCCATTTTACCACCTCATGCGGTGGCTTCACCGACGACCCGTAATGACGATGCTAAGAATGATGTTCGATAGGTCGGTTGCGTTATCAATTTCAGCCAAAGGTGCGGCAGGCGCAGGGTAAGTGGCAGGGCCAGGAGGGTCTGCACCCTTTTGAAAAGCCATAATTTTTCGGTCGGCCACGGTTGCACTGTCTTGGTATTGAAATAGATAACCAAGGACGGCTTGATCGCCGCTCAACTGGGACTGGTGGATTGTGATTTGTTCGGGGTTAGCCACATAATCGCTCAAGTTGAGAGCATATCCGCCAGTGGGATATGCGTTGTCCAAAGTGACTTCAAGAAAAGCCGTGATTCGGGAACCCGAAATGTCGTTGCGCTGTGGTTGACTGACTGAAATTGCCATGTTCGCTCATCTCCGTGTAGTGTGCTTTTGTTTAAATGCCTTTCGTCATTCACTCGTAAATGATAATAACCCTCAAATCGCCCGTATCGGCATCCCAAGTGCCTGCGGCGAGGGTGACTGTGATGTTGACATAGCCCGTAAGAAGGCCGTTCCAAGCGGCAGGCTCGTTAATGGCGATTCCGCTCGAAGTGGATGATGCGGGGGCAGTTACAGCAAAATGCAAGGCGTGATCCGACCCTGTGACTCCTTGGTTCGACCCCTCGCTCATTTGAAAGTGTTGAGCCGTATTTGCCGTGGCGGTAAAGTTGAGTCCAGCGATTGTGTCACAGTATTTGTATTCCGAATTGTCGTCTTGCTGTAAATCCATAGTCAAATCAATGGATCCTTGAGTTGCGGTCGCACCCGTTGTCGCACAGCGAGAAGCGTCAATAATCAGTCGGCCCAATTTGCCATTGATTTGTGTTGCGATTGATGCAGTGGCGTTGCCGCCCAATTCGGCGGAGGTGAACACAATGACTTTTCGGTTGATTCGTGAACGGCTGGCGTATCGCCCTTCCCCATCATCAAGGTTGGTCGGGTTGTCCACCATTTGTTCCCACCTCAAGCCAAGTGTGCTTCAATTCGTTCCAAGAGGTCTGCTTTCTTGTCCGACTTGTCCACAGGAAGGCCCAAGGTTTTGCATTCGCTCATCAATTTGGCACGACTTAAAGAAGAATAGTCCTCGGCGTTTTCAACGGCTTCTGCTGGTTCTTCGACAACAGGTTCGTCAATGACCTCTTTCATGGCCTTGGTCTTCTCGTCCTCGTCAAGTCCTTCGACTTTCCAAAGAGTTGCACCGTTCTCAATCGCAGGAATAATTTTTCTACGAACCCAGTCTTCGGGGATGTCGTCGCGACTTTGACCACGGGTGAAACCGTATCGCTCGCCATCGACCTTGACTTCTGCGTAAGGTCGCCAGCCCGTATAGGTTATAATGAGTCCCAAACAGGAACCCTCCTCAACCGTAATACAGGATCGAAAGGCGGAAAATGTCCGTGTTCGTTCCCGCAGGGGAGGTAAAGAGAACCGTTGAACCCGAAACTCGGATGTCTGCGGGGATCTCGAAAGCACCCGACTGGTTGTTGAGTCCGAGGACGGTCAAGACGGATGCGCCCGAAGGCTTGCCCAGTCCAGTGATGCCAGCATCGGTCAAATCAAAGGTCGTTGCTGTGCTTGCGAGGGTGATTTTGAGGTCAACCACCAAGAGGTGCAGGCCACCACTGACGGCTTCGTTGGAGCCGACAGGGGACTGAAGCCAGTTGGTTTCGCCGTTGTCGCCAAGCATTCGCATTCGGTAGTCATAGACCACGGAGGAGTCTGCTTCTGTAATGTTTGCATTTGCCATGTTTTTTCACTTCCTTTTGTTTTTCGTTTGTTCCTATCAAGCGGTGATGTCACGAACCTTGCCGTGTGCGCCGTAGAAGAGTTGCCAAAGGTCGCCCATCGTGTGGAACAGTCCCATTTGGCCCAGTCTGTTGATGCCGAATGGATCGCCCGTTTCGATGCCCGACTCGTGGTAGAGGGTTGGCTTGGCGGTGCAGAAATACATGTAGTCCGTATCAAGGAAATACATGCGGGACATGGCCCCTGCGCTCTCGTCGTCAACATCCTTTGAGGGGATGATTGGAACGCCGTTGTAGGTGGCGACGACGAAGCCTGCTTCAACGCCAGGAACACCCTTGACACCGTTCACGCCAGGCACGACACGCTTCATCTCGGTGAAACGCTGTTGTGGTTGGAGGAGGGCTTGGATCTTCTCCAAGGTGTCGTAGCCAGTGAGAATGACCTTGGGCTGACCACCACGCTCCCAAATTTGGCGGAACATTCCGTCAAGGATGTTCAAGGTGAGAGGTCGCTGTGCGCCGCTTGCTCCTGCGTCCACATTCGCATCATACCATTGACGGGTAGAACCAGTGCTTCGGGTGATGGAATACATGTTGTGGTCTGCGATGGTGTCCACGAAGGACGAAGCGGTTTCAACGAAGGCGGAAGACAATGCTCGGTCAATGGACTCGAAATCGTTGCCAGCCACGGTGTCAACATCCTGCAAGAGCATTTGGTTGATGTGTTCAGCGTGGTGCTTCGCCATCTCCATTTTCATGACCGCACGAGCGTCACCGAGGCCGTCATCCTTGTCTGCAAGGAACATGGCCGTTTCGGAGAGGTCGAAGGTGTGTGCAACCGTCTTTGGCTTGGTTGAGACATGAGCAAAAGTCGGCTTGGAGGTTTCGGGGAGAGTGCCGTTTTCGGGGACACCGCCGCCCTTGGCGAAGGAAGGCTTGTCCGTGACGACACGCCATCCCGACTTCTCCCAAGGCTTCTTGGGGAGAATTGAGAAGGCGTTGAATTCTTGGTTCAACTGCGACCAAACCTTGCGGCCAAAAATGGCGTTGTAGGTTCCAGCAGTTGAGGACACCAACGGTGAATCGGCCTTCAAGAGATCCGTTCCACTGTAAGCCCATGCGTTCTGACCTGCGCCTGCACCGTAATACAAGCGTTCCATGTCTTCGATTGTTCGTAGGTAACCAGTTGCTCCCATATTGTTCATCTCCTTTGTTTTTTCATTTGGTTTCTTCATTCACCACGCAGGGCGCGCACTGCCAATTCCTCGGCGGCTCGCCATCCATCAAGCCCACTTCCCATTTGAGCAAACTCTTCATGGGAAGGAACACGAATGCTGGTCGTGTTTGGAGTTGGGGTCACGGACTTCTGCAAGTCGGTGTTCTCGTGCTTGAGGCTGGCAATTTCAGCACGAAGCGCGCTGATTTGGCCGCCGAAGTCGTTGGCCTTCTGTATCTCAAGGGCTTGGGTCGTTTCGATGTCGTAGCGTTCCTTCCATTCCTTCTCAACGAGGCCCTTCAAAGCCTGTTCATCACGGATGGCGGCGTAGGCTCGATAGCCAGCCTCCAATCGGTCGGGGGTGAGGTCTTGGCCCTTCACGACATTCAAGTTGCCTTGAGGAGCGTTGTAGGCCATCGGGGACACGCCATTCTGCTTGATGACATATTGGTTGCCCGATGGAGAGGGGAGGGCAGGCATGGTTGGTTCGGTTGCGTCTTCGCCGCTTCCGATCTCATCGCCTTGTCCTCGGTGAGAATAACCGCCACTGCCTTCTTGCAGGTAGGCCTTCTCAAGTCCGAAATGTGTTCGCACAGCGTCCAAATCCACACCGCTTTCGTGTGCGAATTTTTCCAATGTGTCAATGTATGCCAGTGCCGCTTCTTGCTCGTTTATCATGCTTTCACCCTTTTTCTTTGTTGGTTTGCAGGTTTCACAACCTTCACCCTTACAGGTATCACAGGTCATGTTTTTGTCTTCGTAATCACCCTTTTCGTCGGCTTTCGTAAGATTGCCGCCATCAAGGTGAGAGAGAATTCGGTTCAGTCCTTCTTTGACTTCATTCAAGGTTTCAGCATTCGTCATGGTTTCACTTCCATTGTCCATTTTTAAAATCGTGTAAGATGATTCGGGGTTAATTCCTTTCTTACACAATGTAATTTCATGGAGTTCCAGGTCGGTGATTTCACGGTGGGTTCCGTGTTCGGGGGTTGTCTTGGTGACACGGAACAAAGCC
>Ga0222715_10001606_pt1 | contig 21447 bp, 27 predicted proteins | sample C33_9DmetaG_FD_165056 | JGI IMG/M metagenome (GOLD analysis project Ga0222715, IMG submission 165056) | Estuarine water microbial communities from San Francisco Bay, California, United States - C33_9D | ecosystem: Environmental > Aquatic > Marine > Unclassified | place: USA: California... | reverse complement strand
ATTGTTAGTGCTACTGAGCCAACTACACAATCAGATGGTACTGCATTAGTAACAGGTGATATTTGGGTTAACTCAGGAAACTCTGAAACATATGGTCAAAAGATTTACAAATGGGACGGCAACAATTTAGAATGGGTTGCTGTTGATGTATCAGACCAAACTTCAGAAGATGGTATTTTATTTGCAGATGCACGTTTTGGTTCAGCAGGTACAACTGGTGACACAGCAGGAACAATTAAAGACCTACTATCAAGCAACTACTTAGATCCAGACGCTCCAGATCCAGACTTATATCCAAGAGGTATGTTGTTATGGAATACTAGACGTTCAGGTTATAACGTTAAGAAATTTGTTAAAGGTCATGTCGACATTAACGCTAACAACGGTTTAAACATTAGATTTAACGGTGTAAGCGGTGCTGATACTGAAACAGCAGACGGTGAGATCATGGACGGTAGAGCAGTTAATGGTCAGGCTACAACAAAATATAAAACAGACCGTTGGATCGGCTTTAACACACAAGCAGAAGACGGATCAGGATTATTTGGTAGACAAGCACAACGTAAAACGGTTGTTGCGGCACTTAAATCAGAAGTTAAATCAAACCAAGATTTACGTGACGAAGAAACAAGAACATTTACATTGTTAAGTGCTCCAGGTTATCCAGAACTTACAATCGACTTAATTGGTCTAAACATTGACAGAGGCATCACAGGATTTGTTGTTGCTGACTCACCGTTTAGATTAAAATCTTCTTCAACTGATTTGTTAGCGTGGGGTAATAACTCAAACAACGCACTAGCAGACGGCGAAAAAGGATTTACATCATTTGATGAATACATGGCAGTATTTTATCCATCAGGATTTACAACTGACCTAAATGGTAACAACATTGTTGTTCCACCAAGTCACATGATGTTACGTACTATTGCAGTAAGTGATGCTGTATCGTTTCCATGGTTTGCACCAGCAGGTACAAGACGTGGTGGTATTAGCAATGCTTCAAGCGTTGGTTATATCAACGATGAAGGCGAGTTTACTCCGGTATCATTAAATGAAGGTACTAGAGACACCATGCAAAGTGCTAAAATTAACCCAATTACATTCATTACTGGAAGTGGGTTGGTTAACTTCGGACAATTTACTAGAGCAAGAAATGCTTCAGCACTAGACAGAATTAACGTGGCACGTTTAACAGCGTACCTAAGACGTCAATTAAGTCTACTTGCTAAACCGTTCTTGTTTGAACCAAACGATAAGATTACACGTGATGAGATCAAACAAGCGGCAGAAAGTTTAATGCTTGAACTAGTAGGACAAAGAGCATTATATGACTTCTTAGTAGTGTGTGACGAAACAAACAACACACCATCAAGAATTGATCGTAATGAACTTTATTTAGATATTGCTATTGAACCAGTTAAGAGTGTGGAATACATTTACATTCCATTACGCTTGAAGAACACAGGTGAGATTGCAACATTAGGTGCCCAATAATGGTGATAAATAAAATTATACAAGGAGCAAAATAAAATGGCAATTTCAAGTTTATCAAGATTTACGGTACCACTAGCAAGTGATCAATCAGCAGGCACTCAAGGTTTGTTGATGCCGAAACTAAAGTATCGCTTTAGAGTTTCTCTAGAGAACTTTGGTGCAGGTAGTCCTGTGGTGGAACTGACAAAACAAGTAATCGATGTAACTAGACCAAATGTGAACTTTGAGTCTATTGCAATTGATGTTTACAACTCAAAAGTTTACTATGCTGGCAAGCATACATGGCAACCAATTACTTTAACGGTGCGTGATGATGTTAACAACTCTGTTAACAAACTTGCAGGCGAGCAATTACAGAAACAATTTGATTTCTTTGAACAATCAAGTGCGGCTTCAGGTATCGATTATAAATTCAAAACTAGAATTGAAATTTTAGATGGTGGAAATGGTGCTAATGCTCCTAGCGTCCTTGAAACATTTGAATTAGTAGGTTGTTTTGTACAAGATATTAACTACAATCAGTTAACATATAGTGATTCAAATCCAGTTGATATTACAATGTCATTACAATATGACAATGCAATTCAAACTAATGGCGCTGGTCAACCAGATGGTATTGGTCAAGCAATTGGAAGAACTATCAGAACTTTAGCAACAGGCTAGTAGTACTATTAAAATTTAAGGTCGGAGACGTAAAAATCTCCGGCCTTTTTTTACGACTAAATAATAGTATGGCCAATAAATTTACAAAATTCTTAGGTAGTGTAGTAGACGGAATATTTGGTAGTCGCGGGGATATGAGCGATTATCAACACGCCGCAAGGTTGTTTACTGACGACTACATGAAACTGGCTCCAAAAGTCAAGTTTCTTTATCATGTTGTTTTTAATATTAATCAACAAGCAGTAAAGTCACCTGATGCAATTTTTAATAAAGCATTGCCTCAAGTAGAATGTGGTATGCTAGTTAAAGATGTAAAACTTCCAGGAGTGCAGGTTAATACAGAAGTTAAAAATCAATACGGAAAGAAAACAAATTTTCAAACAGCAGTTCAATATCAGCCAGTGACATTTACATTTCATGATGATAATAGAGGATTAACTGCCGCGTTATGGCGACAATATTTTCAAACATATTATCATGATAGTTTGTTTCCCACGGTGTTAGAAAAACATAAACTATATAATCCACCAGAAGCAAGTTACATGAAGTTTGGTTATAGCAGTGATGTAAGTGTTAAATTTTTTAGAGACATCTCGATATATCAATTGTCTCAACATAAATTTCATGAATTTAAATTAATTAATCCTATTGTGTCAAGTTGGGATCCGCCAAACATGACAGCAGGTGATAGTCAACCGGCAGAAAATCAAATGCAGGTTATCTATGAAGGTATTCAATATGGTTATGGATCCATAAGTGTTGATAATCCAGCAGGGTTTGCACAAATACATTATGATAGATCACCATCTCCTATACAAGCAGGTGGCGGAGGATTGTTCGGAGCCAATGGTGTAATTGCTGGTGGCTTAGATATCTTCGGTGACGTAATGAGCGGAGAAGCGTTTTCAAATCCTTTTGCACTTATCGGTACTGCAATTAAAGCAAAAAATGTTGTAGACAAAGCAGACCGTTTGTCAAGTGATAGTGTTAAGCAAGAGATTGCAGGTATCACGAAAAGAGCAATTTTTAATTCAACACAAGAAATTATGAATCAAAAAGGTGCTGATAAAATTGATGCAAATAAAGATGTACAAGCAAAAGAAAAAGGACAAAATCCTAATCAAATTGATACAGGATTGGCAACATCTACAACAACTAATCAGTCGGTTAATGCTTTACAAACATCAGGTGAATAATTATGGGAAACATTTATACTAATACTCCAGAAACAGCAGGCGGACAAAGTGTTAACAATAGTGCTAACGATACATTTAAGTTTTTCGAAGACTTTAATAAAAAAGCGTTAGAGTTTAAGTCAACCGATGTTGATGCTATTACTGGATTGTTTGAGAAAAAAGGTATGGGTCCGATTGCGGCAAGATCAACAGCATTCGCAGTTTTAAAACAATGTAAATTAGAAGGTGTTAATCCGTTTGATGCTATTGCTGAAATTAAAAATAATACTCAATTAGAATTAACCGATACGTTAGGTGAGATTTTAAATCTTAATCGTTTGAAAACAAGTGTGCTAGGAACAAAGGCACAACTTAACAGATCCGAATCAGTTTCAAGGAACATTTTACCATAATGAAGTTTGCTCAGGGAAAATATGAACTTAAAAACCCCGACAAATATATAGGAACAAAAACTCCAAGATATAGAAGTAGTTGGGAATGGCACTTTATGAAAATGTGCGATGAACATCCTGCTATTGCAAAGTGGGCAAGTGAAAGTATCAAGATACCATATCGTGATCCATTAACTGGAAAATACACAATTTATGTGCCTGATTTTTTTCTAGTCTATAGCAATAAAAAAGGAAAAACTAAAGCAGAGATTATTGAAATAAAACCTGATAATCAAACCATGCGTGAAAGTGTTGGAAAAAATCAATTCAATCAAGCACAATACGTAAAGAATAAAGCAAAATGGGAAGCGGCGGCGGCCTATGCAAAACAACATGGTATATTCTTTCGTGTTGTAACTGAAAAAGATTTATTCCACCAAGGCAAGAGGAGATAAGTAATATTATGACAAAGAAATTAGAAGAATTGCTAGAACTACCCGAAGTAGGTGAAATCATGGATCAGGTTGAAGAACCTAAAGAAGATGATAAAAAAGTAGAATCCAAAAAGCCTGATACTTCCAATTTAACTAGAAGCATGGCCGAGTTTGATAAAATTTCAGCGGCATTGCCTATGGTAAAAGGCCTAGGAGAACTAGCAGATAAAGAGTTAGACGAATTAGCAGACAAAGCCAAAGCAACATATGAAGACTTAATGGACTTAGGAATGAATGTAGAATCACGTTATGCAGGGCGTGTATTTGAAGTTGCTGTAAGCAGTTTAAGAAATGCAATCGATGCCAAAAGTGCTAAATTGGACAAAAAACTAAAAATGGTTGAATTACAACTTAAAAAACAGGCTATTGACCAAAAATCGGGCGATGCAGGCAATACTATTGACGCAGAAGGCGTTATTATAACCGATCGCAATGCCATTTTAGACAAGATTTTGAATAGGGATCAAGATAAATAAACGTATATAAAGGAAACATAGTTATGGTCGGATTTAAAAAATATCTAGCAGAAACAAGTAAACAATATGACTTTGTTATTAAAGTCGCAGGAGAACTTGACGAAAATTTCGAAGATAGTTTAGAAGTTGCACTTAAAAAGTTTGATGTTGCAAATCTATCGTCAGGTAAGAAAACACCAATTCAAAGTTTACCGTTAGATTTTCCACAACTATCAAATTGCGAAGTTACGGTTTATGAAACAACGCTAAATTATCCTTCAACACAAGATCATTTAAGACACTATCTTGCTAACGTATTAAATTTAAATCCAGAACATATTAGAGTACGTATGCCAGGTGAACCATATGAAGAATATCAAAAAGAAAAAGATGATAAACCATATGAAACAAAATTAACAGACGGTGAATATAAAGATGCACCTAAAGTTGATAAAGATGAATTAGTAGCAACTGAAAAAGGAAAAGAAACTTTCTTACAAAGTCTTGTTAAAGATAAAAAAGAAAGATTCGACGGAGAAGAATAATGGCTAGTATTGAAATGATTGATGTATTAAAAAGACTAAGAGAGTTAGATGAAAAAAATCCTAACGTTCATACTGACGCAATCGAAAATACAGAAAAAGCAAACGGTGTTAAAGAGGCTAAAAAAGCAAAACCAGATTTTCTTGATGTAGATAAAGATGGTGACAAAAAAGAGCCTATGAAAAAAGCCATTAAAGATAAAAAAGAAAAAACTAACGAAGCAATTACAATTACTGCTAACTCTCCAGAAGATTTACCAATGCTTCAAAGAATTATGGCACTTGCTGGTATGCAAAAAGTATCGCCAGACATGATGCCACAAGATGATGCTCCGATAGTATCAATGAAACCAGATGATAGCATCAATGGTACACCATGCGGCGGCGATTATGAAAACGAGCCAGATGTACATCATGGCGATGTAGCAGATATTACTACACTTGCAGGCTTAACAGGTTTAAATGGAAGCAAACATCCTAAAGACATTAGAGTAAAAGATCCATCACCATATGAAGGATATGCTAATTCAATGGGAGATGAAAAAGAAGGCGAATGGTATAGCGATGATGAACTAGAAGATACATATGGTAAAACAGAACTTAAAAAATTACCACGTAAATTTTCTAAACAAGGCGACAATCCATTAGAAGGTCTCGAAGAAAGATTAAAAGGCGAGTGGACAACATTTGTAAACGAAAAGAAATTATCTAAGCCAGAAGAAAAAACAAAAGAAAAATATGTTAAAGGCATGAAAAAAGCCAAAGGCGATTTTAAAAAGAGATACGGCGATGATGCAGAAGCGGTAATGTATGCAACTGCAACTAAAATGGCTAAAAAGAACGCATAATTTTTTAATCCTACTACCTTAGGATTGGGCCTCGCGGAAGCGGGGCTTTTTATTATCTAAAACATCATAGCACACCAAAATACCCAATAAATAATAGTATGGTACAAAATAGCAAGAGTCTTGATGGAGTACTAGTTAAAAAAGCACACTCCAAGACCAGATATACAGAAAAAGAAATTAAAGAGTTACAAGCCTGTGCAGATCCTGTTACGGGTGCAAAATTCTTTATGGATAATTTCTTTTATATCCAACATCCAACAAAAGGTAAGTTATTATTTGAACCATTTGAATTCCAAGAAAGACTTGTAGACTCATATCACAATCATAGATTCAATATTAATATGCTACCAAGACAAACAGGTAAGTCTACTACGGCGGCTGGTTATCTATTATGGTATGCTATGTTTAATCCAGATGTAACAATATTAATTGCGGCACACAAATATGCAGGTGCTCAGGAAATTATGCATCGTATTCGCTATGCTTATGAAGATTGTCCGGATCATATACGTTGTGGAGTTACATCTTATAATAAAGGATCAATGGAATTTGATAATGGCTCGCGTATTGTATCACAAACAACAACAGATAACACTGGTAGAGGTATGTCAATATCTTTACTATATTGTGATGAGTTTGCGTTTGTTAATCCTACTATTGCCAAAGAATTTTGGACTGCAATTTCTCCAACACTAGCAACAGGTGGTAAGGCGATTATTACTTCAACACCAAATAGTGATGAGGATCAGTTTGCACTTATATGGACAGAAGCAAATAAGCGATTTGATGAACACGGAAACGATACAGAAGTTGGTACAAATGGTTTCTTTGCTTTTACAGCACACTGGAGTGAACACCCTGATAGAGATGAAAAATGGGCAGAAGAAGAAAAATCACGTATTGGTGAAGAGCGTTTTAGGCGTGAACATGAATGCGAGTTTTTAATCTTTGATGAAACATTAATTAATAGTGTTAGACTTGCAGAATTGGAAGGCGAAGAACCGCTACGTAGATTAGGACAAACACGCTGGTATAAAGATTGTGATTCTAAGTACACGTATGTTGTTAGCATGGATCCTAGTTTAGGTACAGGAGGAGACTTTGCGGCTATTCAAGTATTTGAACTTCCTAGTTTTAAACAAGTAGCAGAATGGCAACATAATACAACTCCAATTCAAGGACAGGTAAGAATACTTGCAGAAATTACAAAAACTATTAAGGAACAATGCGAAGCAAAGGGTGCTCAGTTACCACAAGTTTATTACAGCATTGAAAATAACTCTATCGGTGAAGCGGCACTAGTAAGTGTTAAGGACTATGGAGAGGAAAACATATACGGTATGTTTTTAAGTGAACCTATTAGGAAAGGACATGTGCGTAAGTTTCGTAAAGGATTTAACACAACACACAAAACCAAAATGGGTGCTTGTGCTAAATTTAAGCATTTATTAGAAACACACAAACTGGAAATCAAAAGCAAACCACTAATATCAGAACTCAAGAACTATGTTGCACATGGTACTACATTTGGTGCTAAAACAGGCGAGCATGACGATTTAGTGTCAGCAACACTACTAAATGTGCGTATGCAACAGATATTAGCGGAATGGGATCCAGCAATTTACGAAAAAATGAAGGATATGGACACTGAATTGATAACTCCAATGCCGGTGTTTGTTTCTTTCTAATAGCATAAATAACATTATGAAGGGTTTAGATTCTATTTCAACTTCTCTTTTTGAGAAAATTAGATCGAGATTTCCACGTGTGGAAATGGGCGACGATACTGGTGCACCTACGCAAAATGAAAGTCAAGCACGTTTCTTTGATTTTGATTATGTAACAAACGGTGAAAACAAGGGTGCTGTATCTGTTTCTATTAAAGATTCTGATACATTAAAGATTTATTATAGCCAAGGTATGTTAGAAAATGTGTCTGAACAACAAGAAGATGAATGGTATGCATTTCTTAAGGAAATGCGATTTTTTGCTAAGAGGCACATGATGCAATTTGATACTAGAGATATTGCAAAAGCAAACTTAGACAAAAGAGATTATAATTATTTGGCAAACAAAAATGTTCAGGAGTCGGCAATGTACGGAACTACAAAATCTAGTTATGAGGAATTAGATAAGACGAAACTTATCGTAAGACATAAAAAAGAAATTAACGCAGAACAAACTGGTGCTAGAACAAGACATATTAGTTCGTTGTTTATTGAAAACGAAGCAGGTGAACGTTTTAAATATCCGTTTGCTCATTTAGCAGGCGCAAGAGCAATGGCACGTCATGTTGCTAACGGCGGTATTCCTCATGATGAATTAGGTAAACACATTATTGAAACTTCAGGTAACATTGCTAAACTTTCAGCATTCAAAAGATATGTTGGTAGAAAAGATTTTATGAATCAAACTTCAAGTGATATTATTGAAGGTGCTGAAGCAGAATTAAACGGTTTGAGAGAACATATTAAAAAATTACAAGGTCAAAAATATTATTCAGAATACAAAGAAAATTTCCAACCTTTAGAGTCAACTGATGACGAATTGGGAGAAGACATTGTAAATGATCTTACCAATGCCTTTACTATTCCTCAATTTAACAATGAATTGAGAGATATGTTCCCTCTATTACACAAAATACATCAAAAAAGAATTAGTGAAACAACACTTGATTTGGATGAAGTTGTAAAAGAAGAATCGCACAACAACGAAGAATACGAAACAGAATTTGAATTCACAGGTGATGACGGTGAAACAGCATATGGTACATTATACTATAAAGTAGTTAACGGTAAAGTAGATCCTAACTCATTAAGAGGTGAGTCAGAATATGAAGGCAATGCTAAAGTTGATGACGAATTTGCTACAATGGTAGTTCGACCAGATGGTCCGGATCATGAGTATGCAATGGATGCGGCACAAGATGACTACGATGATAAGATGGGTCAAAAAGAAGTTGATAGAATTAAAGAACTTGCTGGTGCAAGTATTGACGAAACATATGATGACGATGATGACTTTTACGAAGCATACGGTGAGATGTGGTATAACGAAGATGACATCATGGACGAAGCAGAGTACCAAGGACGTAAAGTTAAACTTGGTAAGCCTATGCAAGGTGACGTTAAGAAGTTTAAGGTATATGTAAAAGATCCTAAAACAGGCAACGTAAAGAAAGTAAACTTTGGACACGGTGGCTCAAGTGTTAAAGGTAAAGCAATGAGCATTAAAAAGTCTAACCCTGCACGTAGAAGAAGTTTCCGAGCAAGACATAACTGTGATAATCCAGGTCCAAGAACAAAGGCAAGATATTGGTCTTGCAGGAAGTGGTAATATGAAATTTGATGATATTTTAAATAAAGAAGATAACCCTTCATATGATGTTCCAAGTGACTTATTGTGTCATATGAGAGACGATACTGCTTTCTATAGGCAAATGTACTACCCTACTATGGCAAAATGTCAAGACTGTTATAATAATGGCGATAAAAATAAAACGATTGAAATTATTTTACCTATGATTGATAAAGGTGTAGATCATTATATTAAAAAATATGACTTACCACAACGTGGTAATGATCTTATTACTATGGACGAAAGAAAATCACTTGCAGAAATGATTTATGAACAGGAAGTAGAAGCATTTAAAGAAGGTGAGTACTAATGCAGTTAAGAGAATTGTTTGTTGAACAGTTGGGCAAAGAAGTTAGTTTTGCTTTAGGAAGACTTAATCCGGCTACGACAGGACACGGCTTACTTGTTGAAGCACTTAAACAAGGTCCAGGTGATGCAATACTTTTCTTAACAGACAGAGCCGCAAAACTTCCAACAGATCCTTTAAACCCAAATGAAAAATTAGATTGGGCAAGAAAAAGTTTCCCAGATATTAAAATAGAACTATCTAAAAATATTATGTTTGCCGCAAGTGATTTGTATGCAAGAGGTTATTCTAAAGTGACTTTCTTCGAAGGTGAAGATAAGTTAGGTAAATTATTAGAACAATACAACGGCATAAAAAAAGATCACGGATTTTTCGATTTTGAAGAAATTAAGTTTCAAAGATTATCACGTAATCCAGATGCAGATGATGCATCAGGAATGAGTGCAAGTAAAATGCGTCAAGCAGTTATGGATAATAACTTTGAAGCATTTAGTAAAGGCGTTACTAAAGCGGCACAACCTTATGCTAAAAAGATGTTCGATAACTTATCAACAATACTACAGGCGTCATAATGGACTTAGATACACTTAAAAAATTAGCAGGTGTTGGCGAATATAGTTTTAAAGGTTTAAAACCTGTAGACGAAAATATTAGTCATACAGGTACAGAAAAAAGACGTATAGAAAAAGAAAAGAATTTACGTCCAGGTGATGAAGATTGGTTTAAACTATGGTTTAGCCGTCCTTACTGGAAGGGTCAAGAGTATCCTCCAGGATTAAGGAGCCGTAAAAAATGAGATGGCAAGAACTAAAAGAATTTGGTGGAAGAATTGTAAAAGGTGTTAATACAACGCCTGATGTTGGAGTAAATCAGATTCCAATTGAAGCAGGCAAACTTGGTTTCAAAGTTGATAAAGACGGCCGTCCGCCAACATTAAGCAAAAAAGTCAAAGGTTCTAAAACAAACGTACTATTCAACTTAGGTATGGCCGAAAGTGTTGAAGAACGTTCACTTACCAAAGGCGAAGAAAAAGACAAAGAAAAATACGTCAAAGGTATGAAGAAAAACAAAAAAGATTTTAAAAAGCGTTATGGTGATGATGCAGAAGCAGTCATGTATGCAACTGCAACTAAGATGGCAAAAGAATCTAAACTTAACGAACTTAAAGGCAAAGAACTATCAAGCGATTCAGAAATCTATGTGGATATGGACGGTGTACTTGTAGACTTCTTTGGTGAATGGACTAAAATGATGGGTGTCAAAGATTGGAAACAAATTAAAAATGTTGATGCCGCATTACAAAAGATTAGAGATACAGAAGATTTTTGGTTAAAACTAAAGCCTACACCTAATGCAGATAAACTATTAGGTATCATTAAAGATATTAAAGGCGAGTACAATATTCTTTCTGCTCCTCTTGCTAATGACGACAGAGCAGAACCACACAAAAGAGAATGGGTTAAAAATAATCTATCAGCATTTCCGCCTAAGAAAGTTATTATTACCACAGACAAACAAGCATATGCAAAACAACCAGACGGTACACCTAACATACTAATTGACGACTTTGGTCAAAACGTTTCTAAATGGCAATCTGCAGGTGGCGTTGGATTTAAGCACAAAGATCACAAGTTTGAAAGAACTGCTTCAAGTTTAAAAGATTACTTTAATAAACCAGCAGAAGAAAACACAAATGAAATATTAGGGTTTGCTACTCGTAATGTTCCACGTACAACGATTAAAAAGAAACGTGCTCCAGAAGAGCCAAGTGTTGCAGATAAAGTTAAAGCAAGAAGAGCCGCGGCGGCACGTGGTGATAAAGATGCGTACACACATAAGTTTAATAAAAAAACAGATGAAGGTGAATTAATTCCTAATCCTAAAAATACTTCATTGGTCAAATCTGATGCTGATTATGACTTTATAAAACTTGGTACTAATATGGCAAACATTAAAGATATTGACCCAAACGATATGAATCCAGATGATCCTGATATCATGGTGCAGTTTTATGGTGGTGACAAAGAAAAAGCATATATGTTAAAACAACTAAAACGTCTTGGTTATGATGTGCAAGACGCTGATGGTTACAAAGACGCACAATACGACGAAGTAATTAGTGATGATCCTAATGCATATAGGCTTATAATTGGTCTAAAAAAAAGTCCTGATGTAAGTGAAAACTTTGCTGACGGTAAAAAAAAGGGTAAAAGTCGTCCGGGCAGAGTCAAGAAGGCTGGTGCAAGTTGTAAAGGATCTGTAAGTAGTTTACGTGCTAAGGCTCGTAAACATGGTGGTGAAAAAGGCAAAATGTATCACTGGTGTGCTAATATGAAGGGCGGAAAAAAAGGTAAATAGTAATATGAAACTGAGAGAATTAACAACAACAGAAGCAAACCCATTAGATGCTATGAAAACTGGTGCTCAAAAGGCGGCTGGTGCAGTTAAGGCGGCGGCTGGCAAAGTAGCACAAAAAGGTGCTGATATGGCTGTAGGTGCAGTAGCAAACGCTACAGGAGCATCTAAAGACGATGTTAAAACGGCGGCACAACAACAAGGTGGTGTTGCAGGTAAAGTTGCTGGAATGGCTTCTGGTGCTGATAAACAAGCGGCACAAAAAACAGCACAAGGTGCTAAAATGGCTACTTCGGCTATGGGTGCTAAAGGTGGTTCGGGTGCTATGATGGCAAAGGGTTTAGATAAACTTGCATCAGGCGGTGCATTACAAGGTAACCTTGCTAAACAAATTGCTCCATTTGCAAAACAGTTAACAACTATTCTCGGTGATCAAGCAATGCGTCAAAAGTTTATGATGCTGGTTAAACAAGCAGAAAAAGGTGCGGCACCAGCAGAATCATCTAACTATACACCTACTAAAGACAAAGATGATTACGATGCTAAGAAAAAAGCATTGCAGGATATTCAAACGAATCCAGAAACATCAAAAGATCCAGAACTTAAAAAAGAATTAATGAAGCGTAAAGCGGCACTTGATAAAGACAAGCCGGTTGACGAAGCAGATCATATTATGCAATTAGCAAAATTAGTTTCAGGTACATCAGAAACACAACAAACACAAGCATCTGATTTTGCAAACGAAATGAAAGCACTTGCAGGTATTAAAGAAGTAGCAACAGCAGGAGCAACTTCAGCAGGTAATATTGCTTCAGTGGCAAATCCAGCACAAGCATACGGACATAGACCAAAAGATTCAAAAGGCTTACCCAAGGCGCCACAAAAGAAAAAAGCAGACGGTACAGCAGTAAACGCTTTAGACATGGGCAATAATTTAATGGGCGGAAGCACAGTTAAGAGGTAAATACTATTATGAAAAAGAAAGAACTTACAACTGAAGGTTTAGCAGATTTAGCATACAAGGCTGAATCAGATCACGAAGTACAAATGGCACGTGCCGAGTTGTACAAAGTAGCCAAGTACGCAATTAAACTTCATGAAATGATGAAGGGCGTTAGCGAAGCAGACGGCCTTGAAGGTTGGGTTCAAGCAAAGATTACAAAAGCCGCTGACTACATTAGTTCAGTATACCATCATATGGATTATGAAACTAAATTTGATGAAGTAGCAGAAGCAAAGAAATCTAAGCCAGACTTTCTTGATGTAGACAAAGATGGCGACAAAAAAGAGCCAATGAAGAAGGCACTTAAAGACAAAGGTAGCAAGCCTAAAAAAGGTGAAGTACCACCACAATTTGCTAAAAAAGAATCCTCAGACTATAAAACAAGTTTATCTAAAATGTTAGAAAATAAACTTGGTACTTGTAAAGAGTGTGGAAAACCAAGTTACACTACATTACCAGAAGAAAAACAAAAAGGCGTTGACGGCAAAGTATGCTGGAAAGGCTATAAAAGAATGGGCACCAAGAAAAAAGGTGGCAAAACTGTAGACAACTGCGTCAAGATGTAATGAAACGTCTTGAACTTCTCAAGAAATTAGAAATTTACGAAAAGTGGAGCAACAAATACAAACGCTCTATTAACTGTTCTAACCCTAAAGGGTTCTCTCAAAAGTCTCACTGTCAAGGTCGGAAGAAGACCAATAAGTCATAAATACACTAAACAAACTTAAAGGAGCACTATGTCTTTTCTTGTGCATAACCTACCGCCTGTTGAAGTCTTTGTTAAAAAAGAATACCTCTACGATCATCAAAAAGGACACGGAGAACTTACTCCTGGCATTTGGATTTCAATTAGAAGCATAGAAAGTAAAGCACTATACATTGAAACACTGTTAACTGAGTACGGTGCATTATACGACAAACTACCTATTAGTGCATTTGTTTGGAAAGAAGATTACGACAAAGACAACCAACTTCCATTAGACCATTTACAAATATGGGATTGTTTTGATTACGACATTACAGTAATTAAAAAGCCTATGCTATGCGATTGCGAGTTCTTTGGTAAAGATCGAAAAATGCACAAAGGCGAATATATGTTTACACTTGATACTTGCCATAGAGATAATAATTCATTAAACGTAAACTTTTCAGAACACGACCCAGAACACAAATCATTTAACTTTATTAAATTAGAAAACGGCCAATTTACCGCACAACCAAATAATAGAATTGTTTGGACTGATCAAAGTTTAGTTCCGGATAAGAAACTTACTCCGGACTTCAAAGTATGTACCCAAAACTACACAGTTGAAAACACACCTAAGTGGAGTGTAGGACACACTGACGAATGGGCATACAAGTCAAAAGACGAAACCCTCGACACATAAACGCATAAGTATTTTTACACTTTGAAAGGAATATTATGCGTACCTTAAAACTTTATGGCATTAACAATGCTGAATACAAAGTTTATATCAATCAAGAATTATCAGAATCATCTAATACAGATTTAATTTATAGTTTTTCTACAGAAACAACTCTACACGATAGTTGCAATATTAAAATTGAAGTAACTAAAGGATCACTTACATTAGAAAAATGTTTGGTAGATTATCCTGCTATCCTAAATGGAAAGAAAGGAAAAATTACATTTGATCAACCAATTGAAACACCTTTGTATAAATTTAATGGATATGAATTAGAAGCACAACCATTTCCAATTACAATTAACGAAGGAGAAACTGTTGAGTTTGAACAACTTATGTTTAACGGCCCAACACTGTTTGATGTAGAACTTACTGATACTACAAAGGTAAAAGAATCAATTTATATTGGTAATTTAATAACTAAAGAATTTATTCCAGAAATGAAAAATATAGTGCCTATCTATGATTATGAACCGCAAGATCATAACATATGGTCTAATGTGTCTTTGCAGTACTTAATTAGTAAAGTCTCACATCGACTATCAAGTCAAACATAAAACCATAAATACTTTTACGTTAATGCTGATTGACGGTAACTTATAGGAACGCCTACTTTTGGTGACAGTGATCGCGTACGACACGGCTGGTGACAAAACAAAGGTTATTATTTACATAAGGTGACGTTACATTCGGTTCGGTTCACTCGCCATTAACGATGTTAATGGAGGAACACAATGAACGTAGATGAACAAGGTCGAGTACTCTTTGATTCGCTAATGAAATTTGATCCAGACTGGGATCTTAATCCAGAGGATTATAGTTTAGCCGTTGGTAAAGATGTTGTCGATTTAGATTATAGACTTGTAACAGTGTATTGCAGAATGTATCAAATGGATATGCTGTATGAAATTGGCAACCAATGTATCTTACTGTCACAAATACTAAGAAGAATATTAAGACTTCACGGAATTGAAGCACACGTAAAACAGTACGAAGTAGATATCAAACATCCTACAAAAGGTTGGAACGCAAAAGTTGGGCATAATGATCATACCCAAGGTGGAATGATTGCTACGCATCAAGTGGTAGTAACACCTAAATGGATTTTAGACTTTGCACAATTACCATTTCAAAAAAGGTTTGGAGCAACTGCACCAAGAGGATTTATAGTAAATCGAACACCTGATGTTTGGCACGACGCTGGACCGGTCAAAATACGATATCGTGAAAGGCCAACTCATTTTGCTACCAACAATATTGTATTTGACAGTCGAGAAAATGAAAAATGGTGGACTAAAAAATATTTTGATTTATTTGCAATGTCTCAATAAACTACTTGACTTCCGCTGTAAGTGAATATATAATAATACACATTAACAATAGGAGTTACTTAATGTCAGACAGAACATACGGTGCCGACGAGAAAGCCAAACTTGAAAGATTGGTTAATGAAGGTGCTAACGTAATGAGAGAGATTGAAGATTTAAGTGCAGGTTTGAAAGATACTGTTAAAGCAGTAGCAGAAGAACTTGATATTAAAGCAAGTCTTATCAACAGAGCAATTAAAATTGCACACAAAGGCGACTGGTCTAAAGTTGCTGACGAGTTCGATGATCTCGAAACACTTGTAGTTACAGTTGGTAAGGACAAATAGTTTTGCAACGAATAAAAGACTTTTGGATAAACAGTTATCGCTCTGATAAAACAGCATTTGTATTTGAACTTATTAGTTTTATTTTTACAGTAGGAGCAAGTCTTACTTTAGCGATAACTGCCAGAGATCCTAACATGATGTATGTATACCCAGGATTTTTTGTAGGTAGTATAACACAAGCATATGCCGCATATAGACGTGGAGCGGCTTGGGTTATGTTGCTAACAATTTATTTTAGTTGTGTAAACATATTCGGGTTTGGTATAGCCGCAGGTTGGTATTAAAATGAATATTGCTAAGGTTGATAAATGGTTAGATACTCATTTAGAAGAATTAGCAAAAAGCAGATGCCCTTGGGCAAATAGTCGTGTAAAACGTTTTCATACAGATCAATACTTAGACGTAATGAAAGTTATGTTTGAATTTGATTATGATATTGAAGATCATCATGCTGTGTTAATAATACTACACGATGTAAATGATTGGAACGAAGGCGAAGAACTTTTTGGATTATGCAGAACAAAGTATTTTTTGGACAAGAATTTATTGTTTATTGAATACAAATATATGGATTATGAAAACGATTTAAATGATCCAAGTATTAGATTCTTTGTTATCCAAAAATTAGATGAAACTAAAGAAGCAAGTAATAAACTTTTAGAAAAAGGATATTATAACGAATATCCCCAAAACATGAAGTTTAGGAAGATTAGAGGACAATAACGTGAAATATATGGTTGACATTGATGGTACTATCTGCTATACTAACGATAGTAATTATGAAAATAGTAAACCTAATAATGAACGCATTGAGCACTTTAATAAGTTACATGACGAAGGTCATGAAATACATTATTGGACAGCAAGAGGCGCAAATTCAGGCAAAGACTGGGAACAATTTACAATTAAACAATTTGAAGATTGGGGTGTTAATTACACAAGTTTAAGATTTGGTAAGCCACACTATGATATTTGGATTGATGACAAGGCACAAAATGACAAAGAATACTTTAAAAACAATAAAGACGCAACCTAAACCATACCAATCGTTAGCATGGTTGTCAACTGCAATACTGCTAACAGCGGCGGCACTACTTTCACTTTTTCCAAATGAAATGTATGCAACTTATGTATTTGGTATCGCTTCTACACTTTGGACAATCGTAGGAGTACTTTGGAAAGAAAAGTCATTGATTGTTTTAAACGGAACGCTTACAATAATATATGCTTATGGCATTAGTAAGCACTTGTATAGTTTAGTCGGCTAAGATCGACAAATTGGTATTTGCCAGCCGAAAGTGGCATAGGAGAGAACATGAGTTATGTAGACGCACATTTTGACCGCAACGCAGATATTATCCGTGTTGTAGAACGCAAAGACGGTAAACGATCGTTTACTGAGTATCCTGTAAAATACACATTCTATTATGCTGATCAACGAGGCAAGTATAAAAGCATTCACGGCAAGCCTTTGAATAGAATTGTTTGTAAGAATACAAAAGATTTCCGCAAAGAATTAGCAATAAACAAAAATAAAGAACTATACGAAAGTGATGTAAATCCGATCTTTCAATGTTTAAGTGAAAACTATCTTAACCATGATGCTCCTAAACTAAACATTGCGTTCTTTGATATTGAGACTGACTTTGATCCAGAGCGAGGCTTTGCTGATCCGGCAGATCCATTTATGCCAATTACTGCAATCACAGTACATTTACAGTGGATGGATACACTTGTAACACTTGCTATTCCGCCTAAAACACTTACAATGGAACAAGCAGAAGAACAAGTAAAAGAATTTCCTAATACACATTTGTTTGCAGATGAAGGCGATATGTTAAAAACCTTCCTTGATCTAATTCAAGATGCAGATCTTATCAGTGGTTGGAACAGTGAAGGTTATGATATTCCATATACTGTTAACCGTGTACAAAAGGTACTAAGCAAAGACGATACAAGACGTTTCTGTTTATGGGATCAGTTTCCTAAGAAACGTGAATATGAAAAGTTTGGTAGAACACAAGAAACCTATGACCTAATAGGTAGAGTGCATTTAGATAGTCTTGAATTATATCGTAAATACACATATGAAGAAAGACATACTTACAGACTTGATGCTATTGGTGAAATGGAGATCGGTGAAAAGAAAACTGTGTACGAAGGTACACTCGATCAACTTTATAACAATGACTTCAGAACGTTCATTGAGTACAACAGACAAGACGTTGCACTACTGGACAAGTTGGACAAAAAACTAAGATTTATTGATCTTAGTAACGAACTTGCACACGCAAATACTGTTTTGCTACAGACCACAATGGGTGCTGTTGCAGTTACAGAACAAGCAATTATCAACGAATCACATCACAGAGGTATGCAAGTACCTAATAGAATTAGACGTGAGCCAGGCAGTGATCCAGCGGCAGGTGCTTATGTGGCATTTCCTAAAGTAGGAGTACACAAATGGATTGGTTCGATGGACTTGAACTCACTGTATCCAAGTGTAATTCGTGCATTGAATATGGCTCCTGAAACGATCATTGGTCAACTACGACCCGAACACACAAACAAATATCTCGGCGAACAAATGGACTTGAAGAAGAAATCATTTGCGGCGGCTTGGGAAGGCCGATTTGGAACTATAGAGTTTGATGCTGTTATGGAAGAACGTAGAGATATTAGTATTACTGTTGACTGGGAGAACGGACAGTCAGAAGTAATGAGCGGAGCACAAATATCTAAAGTTATATTTGATAGTAATAACCCTTGGATGCTTAGTGCAAATGGTACAATCTTTACATATGAATTTGAAGGTATTATTCCTGGACTACTAAAACGTTGGTACAGTGAACGTAAAGAAATGCAGGCTATGAAACAAAAGGCAATCAATGCAGGAAATAAAGCAGAGATTGAGTTTTGGGACAAACGACAGTTGGTTAAAAAGATTAACCTAAATAGTTTGTATGGTGCTATTCTAAATCCAGGTTGTAGATTCTTTGACCCACGTATTGGTCAATCAACTACACTTACAGGTAGACAGATTGCAAAACACATGGCCGCTGAAGTAAACAAAGTAGCAACAGGCGATTATAATCACGTAGGTAAATGTATCATATACGGTGATACAGACTCTGTGTATTTTAGTGCATATCCTATCCTTAAACAAGATATTGATGCTGGTAAGATTTCGTGGACTAAAGATAGTGTAATTGCACTTTATGATCAAATCTGTGACGAAGCAAATAAGTCATTCAGTAAGTTTATGGCTGATACATTTCATTGTCCAAAGAGTCGTGCAGAAGTTATTGCCGCGGGTAGAGAGATTGTTGCAGAGTCAGGCTTGTATATTACAAAGAAACGTTATGCGGCATTAGTATATGACGAAGAAGGTAACAGAAAAGACGTAGACGGTAAGCCGGGCAAAGTAAAAGCAATGGGTCTTGATCTTAAAAGATCTGATACTCCAGTGTTTATGCAGGACTTCTTAAGTGAACTATTGCTTATGGTGTTACAAGAAGCAGATGAAGATAAACTTCTTGATCGCATTACTGAATTTAGAACAGAATTTAAGAGTCGTCCAGGTTGGGAAAAAGGTTCACCTAAACGTGCAAACAAGATTGGTCATTATGAGCGTCTTGAAAAGAAACAGGGCAAGGCTAATATGCCAGGTCACGTAAGAGCAAGTATTAACTGGAACACACTTAAACGTATGAACGGTGACAAATATTCTCAAGAGATTGTAGACGGTATGAAAGTTATTGTTTGCAAACTAAAACAAAACCCAATGGGTTATACAAGTGTTGCATATCCTGTAGACGAAATGCACTTACCACAATGGTTCAAAGATCTTCCGTTTGATGGTGATGCAATGGAGGGTACAATTATTGACAACAAACTTGATAACTTAATTGGTGTGCTTAACTATGATTTAGAAAGCACAAAAACTAAAAACACATTTAGCAACTTATTTGATTTTGGAGGATAGAAAGGCGATTATGGCAAGAAGAAATAAACTTGAAAGAAAACTTGACGAGTATAATCACACTATGGAACTAATTAGAACTGTTGTTCCAATTGCTGTGCTAATACTTCAAATAGTAATTTTAGTGAAGGTAATTTAATATGGCTACTCACGGAATGATTGACTTAGAGACACTCGGAGTTGAACCCGATAGTGTAATAATGACTCTTGGTGCTGTTAAGTTTGATCCGTTCAGTGATACAGAGCCACATACGCCACTATATCTACGTGTAGACGTAGAAGAACAGTCAGAGAAGTACAATCGTACTATTGATGAAAATACGTTGGCTTGGTGGGGGAAACAATCAAAAGAAATACAAGATGAAGCCTTTGGCGATCATGAACGTGTTACTTGTGATAGTCTTGCAAAGCAACTTAACAAATGGTGTGTAGGATTAGATTACATTTGGTGCCAAGGTCCAACATTTGACTTTACAATATTACAAAACTTTTATAAGAACATTGAAAAGCCTTGCCCGTGGAACTACTGGCAAATTAGAGATAGCAGAACACTGTTTGCTATGATGCCATATGATCCGAGAAAAGATATTCAAGAAAGTTTACACAATGCACTTGCAGATTGTTTCTATCAAGCAAAATGTGTACAAAAATCTTATAAACATTTTGGAGTAAAAAAATGAAATATGGTAATTGGGATATCGGTGGAACTGTAGTTAAACAAGACGATCGTTATTTTGTTAAAGACAATACAGAATTAAAAAATCTTGTTGTAAGTTCTACAAGATTAAATCCAAGAAAAAGTACAACAGGACACAAGCACGAAGGACAAGAAGAAGTTTATTTCTTTCTTGATGGTAGTGGGCGTATGGAACTTGATGATGAAACATTCAATGTTAATCCAGGAGACACTGTATTGATTAAAGATGGTGTGTTCCATAGAGTACACTCAGACAATGAAGAACTTTATTTTGTTTGTGTGTTTGACGGAAGAAGATCCAATGCGTGATGATCTAATGGTACAACAACAAGTAGATAACGTATGGCAACATATGGTCGGTGTTATCTGTTTGAATCTAACTAATCGTAAACAAGTAAAAGCAGTGCTACCTAAGTTTTTTGCTAAGTGGCCTACTCACGCAAGTTTATTACACGCAACACGCAGAGAGATTGAAGAAGTAATTGCTCCGCTTGGTATGAAGCACGTTCGAGCAGAAAGACTGTATCGAATGAGCGAACAGTTTGGAGATTGGGACGGTGAAGATGCTACACAACTACACGGTATTGGCAAGTACGGTT